>Ga0315280_10000824_pt1 | contig 56153 bp, 31 predicted proteins | sample YL17G06_40_MG_FD_203697 | JGI IMG/M metagenome (GOLD analysis project Ga0315280, IMG submission 203697) | Sediment microbial communities from Yellowstone Lake, YNP, Wyoming, USA - YL17G06_40 | ecosystem: Environmental > Aquatic > Freshwater > Lake > Sediment | place: USA: Wyoming | collected... | reverse complement strand
TTGCAGTGTGAATCCAATTCGCCGCATATGCATCCCCCTCTCAAGAAGTGTCCTCAGAGGATATATCGGCGATTTGAGTTGACGTCTTTACCCCAATCGGCTAAAAACTAATCAAAACTTACTATGTAAGATGGTCCCGAAATTCTCACGTCTATCAGGGTTTTACAAGAGTAATCTCAGGTTTCTCCCGGCCTTACCTTTGGCTCTTGGCGCTTTCTTGAAGGTCTTGTTCACCTGGTGAAGCGGAGGCATATCAATACCTTTTCCCCCCAGCAAATCAGATACAGAGAGGATTTGCAACTTGGGATAATTCTTGTTCCATCCGGGAGAATGATAGAACCCAGCATTCGCCGCCTCAGTTCGCATCTGCTGCGTCGGCTCCTCCATCGTAATAAGCACACCGATTTCAGCGTTTTCACGTTCTATCACGCCGCGCAGGTCGCGGATGTGCGCTACGCCTGTGCGTCCCGCCTTGACTGAGAGAACGACCTGCTTTGTCTTGCCGCTCTCTTTCTCATCGTGAAAGTAAAGACGTCCGTCAATCCCTTTATCAGCACCCTTCTTTTGCTCCACGGGGCGAGCGCCGACAAGTCCCAACGCCCACCACTGGAACTGGAACGGGTCTTGCTTAGCAAGCGTCTCGGCGTCAGGCAAAGATACGGGTTCGCCGATAACCTTATAGGACACTTGGTCGCCGAATGCGTCTCGTAATCGGTGCTTTATGAGTGTTACGGCAAGGTGAGTGATGTCTATGCCAATCCATCGGCGGTTGAGGCGCTGCGCCACAGCGATAGCGGTTCCGCAGCCGCAGAAGGGGTCAAGAACCAGGTCACCTTCGTTACTACTCGCCTCAATAATCCGTTCAAGCAAACCTTCCGGTTTTTGTGTTGGGTAGCCGAGATATTCCTTTATTGTAGAGGCTTGCTGAAACGACATTATGTCGTTCCAAACATCCATTATTGCCTTCCCCGGCGTTTCATCTAAATATTGTCTTCGCCCTCCGGGTCTATCATCGCGATACCTTCTGCCGTCTTTGTCAATTTTTTTGAACCGGGTGACATACTCTTCCTTGTGAGGATAGTATAGTTTTTTGAAGAAATACGAATCACTTTTGGAATAGAATAGGAGTATATCGTGGGACCGTATCCAATTTTTTGCTTGCGATTTATACCCTGATGATGTTTCTGTTGACCATACTATTTCTCTCAAGAAGTTTTCTGGCCCAAATACTGCATCCATAAGAGTCCTTAGGTAATGACTTGCTGTTGAGTCGCAGTGGAGATAAATACTGCCTGTGGGCTTGAGCACTCGCCGTAGTTCTACGAGACGCGGCGCCATCATTGCGAGATATGCCAGCATATCGCTGCCGCCGAGGAATGTCCAAAAAGCCTGCATTACCTGAGAAACCTTGCCGCCGGATTCTACCACTTCTGTGAACGCTCTGGAAGCAGTCCTGTCCCACTGCCAGGTGTCCTCAAATGCCTTTACCTGCGCGGCTGCTCGCGTTCCGTTCTGCTCAGCAAAAAGGACGTTATAGGTGGCGTCGGACTTGAACGGTGGGTCAAGATAGATGAGGTTCACGGTCTCGTCTTTTATGTATCGGCGCAGAACATCCAGATTATCGCCGTAGTAAAGGATGTTATCGGTCATATATTGAACTCCTGTCTGATTCAACAACTGTGTCTAAAGTATAATCTCCGGAAGGAGATTGTCAACGGCGCGAGTTTGAATCTACCCGCGGACTGAAGTCCGCGGCTTTATTCTTGCAAATGAAATTGGTTCAGGATATTATGCTTCAGCGTAGTGTGATTGGACTATTATCTAAAATCTAAAATGGAGTTTTACTGTGGCAAAGGTGATTATGGCTTATTCGGGCGGGTTGGACGCGTCTGTGTGTATCCACTGGCTGCGTCGCAGCCGAGGTTATGAGGTCATCACTTTCTCCGCAGACTTAGGTCAGGATATTTCGGCAGAATCGCTTGCAAACAGAGCGCTCGCGCTGGGAGCGACATCTGCGCTCTCAAGCGACCTGCGTGAGAGGTTTTTGAAGGAGTTCGCTTTTCCTGCATTGGTTGCGGGCGCGCGCGCGATGAGCGGCTCCTACCTCTCAATTGCGCTCTCGCGTCCCTTTATTACTGCGGAGGTGGTGAGGATAGCGCAGGAAGTGAACTGTGATTTTATCGCTCACGGCGGGCGCGGGAAAAGTAATGACCAGGCGCGGTTTCAGGCGTGCGTTGATGCGCTTGCACCACAACTACGGGTGATTGCTCCTCTGAGGGAGAAGCAGTTTCTCAGCCGCAATGGTGCAATTGAATACGCAAAAAGATATGGGCTTCCTGTGGGGGAGACAGACCACAAAACTTACAGTTACGACCAGAACCTCTGGGGGACAGCAATCGGCTCAACCGATATAGAAGACCTCTGGGCAGAACCGCCGGCTGGGCTTTTCGGTGGCACGAAATCGCCTGAAGAGGCGCCGGATAAGGTCACATACATTGAGGTCGGCTTCCGAAAAGGGGAACCGGTTTCGCTTGACAGCGAAGCGCTTGCATCTGTGCTGCTTGTTGAGCGCCTCAACAGAATGGGCGCGCAAAATGGCGTCGGAAGATTGGACGCGGTTGAAACCAGAATCACAGGCATAAAAGCGAGAATGGTCTATGAATCGCCGGGCGCCCATATTCTCTATACTGCACTGGGTGCGCTTGAAGAGGTTATACTGCCGGAGAGCGTTCTTGAGGCTAAACGGCTTGCCTCGGTAAGATATACAGAACTCATTCACAAAGGGCTGTGGTTCACAGGAGAGCGGGAAGCGCTTGACGCGTTTTTCAGGAAGATTGGGGCGACCCTGACAGGCGCAGTGCGCGTCAAACTCTATAAAGGCAACTGCACAGTGGTCGGAAGAAAGTCAGAGTTCTCGCTCTACGACAGAACTCTCGCGACAATCGGGCCAGAAGACCGGTTTGATTATACTGCTGCTGCGGGTTTTCTTGAGATAACAGGGATTCCGGTAAGGCTTGAATCGCGCCAGAGAAAGAAGATATCTGACAGCGGTGACTGAAATTATCAAGGGCTGTCTTATCTGGTATGTTGTTGGGGCGGTGATGTTGTGCGCAGTTGTTACAGCCGTATCCCGAAAAACCGCCTGACTCTGTTGAAGGCAGTCTGACTTCAGAGTGCGTTGTCTTGCGGATGTTGTTTTAGGAGGTGGGGTATGGGAAGGGTATGCGTTTTTCTCTCGTTCTTTGCTCTCTGCGGACTTTTGCTTGCGGATGGGCCTGAGGGCAAGCCTGAATCTCCGAAGGCGCCGCCAGAGAAGCCACAGAAACCAAAAGACCAGCCGCAGGTTGAGCAGCCGAAAGCGCCTGAAGGGTCTATAGCAATTTCTGACTCAGTGTACTTCAAACTGATAGGCTCCGGGGTTCAGAAATTGAAGTGGACAAAGCGCGGCAGCAGCAAGGTTGTGGAGATGCCGGAGGATGTTCTTATTGTGAAGTTCTCTGTAACGAACTCGGGCAAGGGAACTCTGGTTTACATAAGCGCTCATTCGCGCCTTGAAGAGAAGCACAAGGGGCGCGATGAAAAGAATAACGCTTACAAGCAACTGGGAACTGCTGGGGTTGCCAAGGAGACAGGATATTTTCCTGAAGGCGCGTCCCCTGAGGCTGTTATCAGACTTGAGCCGGGCAAAACTATTGAGGACGCTATAGTTTTTGAGAAGCCGAAGCAGGAGGCGGAAAAGGTTATCCTGACTCTTGAGACAGAGCCGCTTCTTCTTGCCGATTACGGTTACATTGAGATAGAGGTTCCGGTTCTTCTGGGAAAGACAGACCCGACGAAGCAGCCGACTGCGCAGTTCACCAAGAAAACACTTGAGAAGACAGAACTGACTGTGAAGGGGGAGGCGAGAATCGCAAATTCCATCGTTGCGCGCCTCGTCTGTGCCCAGTTGAAGCCGGTGAGCGCTCTTGACAAAGAGTATAATGTTGTCATCACCACCAAGGGCGATTTTCTCGTTCTAAAGTTATCTTTTGAGAATAAGACTTCCAAAAACATTTCCTATACCGCGTTTCTTGCGCCTGAGTTTGGTGCGCACGTTGTAGCGCGCGACGACCTGGGGAAAAGATATATGATGCTCGGCATCAAGGGGTGCGACCTCTGTGAAGCGAAGTCGGGTCTGCCAAGCGGAATAAAGCCGAAAGAGACTATAACGGACCTTCTCATTCTTGAACCTCCTCAGGCTGGAGCAAAGTCTCTCACTGTTATCGCGGTCACAGACTTACTCTTTCCGGGCGCTGACAAGTTTGCAGGTCTTCTCCTTGCGAAGATTCCGCTCTCAAATGGCAAAGTAGATAGGGAGAAGAATTCATACATAAAGTTTATTCATCAGGAACTGGCGCTGGAACAGAAGGTCATAATTGACGTAATTGATGAGTCCTCCACTTTGGATAAGACAAAATGGGATGATAAGTACTGCGGAATCCGCGTGAGCGGAACAGGCAAGGTGTTCAACGTTTACCATGACGAGGAGGGCAATTACACGCAGGTAATTATTAGAATAGGGGAGAGTTCTCTGAAGCAGGTGACCTACGCTGTGGAGATTGTTGTGCCAGGCAGTCTGGCTCTTCAGGCTAACGACGAAATCCAGTATAAGGGCGTTATCTGGGGGGTCAAAAGCGAGGAGGGAGTTTGCGCGCTCGGCATATTTGGAATTTCAATAAAGAAGTAAAATTGTCGTTTCCTGTTTTCGCTTAGCGCTTCTCTGGACCACCGCATATATGAGATTAGTCTGTCTTATTCTTGTCTGCCTTCTCCTTCTGTTTTTGGGGAGCAGGTTCTCAGCCGCCTCAGGCGGACAGGAATTGAATCGGGAAGAGCCGGATACTGTTCTTGTGCGCCTGCGGGATGGCACCAAGAAGGCGCTCCGACCTATTCTCGCTGATGGTTACGTCTTGCTGCGGGACTTCTCTGAGGGCGGTGCTCCCATAGCCGGTCTTTTCTGTCTTCGCAAGCCGGCAGGTGCGAAAACGCTGGACTGCGTGAAAAAACTGAAAGAGAGAAAGGATGTCGTTTACGCGGAAGTGAATGTTCCAATCCTTCCTGATTACACGCCGAACGACCCTGATTTCTACAGGTCATGGGGACTCTACAATACAGGACAGAACTACAAACCAGGATGGCGAGGCAGCCCGGATGCCGATATTGACGCGCCCGAGACCTGGGACTCAGAGCGTGGCTCAAACAGCGTTGTGGTCGCGGTGATAGATAGCGGAATCAACTACAATCACAAGGACCTGTCCGCGAATATCTGGAATAACGCGGACGAAATCGCAGGCAATGGGGTTGATGACGACGGCAACGGTTATGTGGATGACGTTCGCGGCTGGGATTTCGTCTCATCCGATAATGACCCGCTGGACGAGGATGGACACGGCACCGCGGTCGCTGGGGTAATAGGTGCGCAGGCAGATAATCTGCGCGGTTCCTGCGGAGTCTGTCACCACGTCTCAATTATGCCGGTGCGAATCCTGCCCGGCACAGTCGCTGAAGCGGTGGCGGGCATTCAATACGCGGTTTCTAACGGTGCGCATATCATAAATACTTCCTGGGGGGTTGGCGCCTTTTCACGGTCTTTGAGCGATGCTGTGACTCTCGCCAGAAATGCCGGGGTTCTCTTTGTTGTCGCAGCCGGCAATGATGGTCAGGATAACGACGCGGTGCCGCACTATCCCTCCTCGTTCACCCAGGACAATATTATCAGCGTTGCTGCGAGCACATCGCAGGACGAACTTGCGTATTTCTCTGACTACGGGCGCGTCTCGGTTGACCTTGCGGCTCCAGGAGAAGATATATTTTCCACTGACCTGAGCGGGTATTCCTATTGGAGCGGAACTTCGTTCTCTGCCCCGTTTGTGAGTGGAGTGGCAGCGCTTATAAAATCCGCAGAACCCGCCATCACCTACGACCAACTCAGAACAAGAATCATCTCTAACGTGACAAAACTGAACTCTCTTTCCGGCAAAGTCTCTTCTGGCGGCAGGCTGAACGCTTACGATGCGTTCCGCCAGGCAGTGCCGACTGTGACGATATTCCCGCTTTCCAGCGTTGTGCTGGGACCGGGACAGAGTCTTACCGTTTCCTGGCAATCCAGTAAAGACGGAACCTACTCGGTTGAGGTTGGCGGAGACGGAACCCCGGGAAGTGGATTTCAGATTGAGTCCGGAACCTGCCAGGCGTATTCGCCTGTAAACAGTACAGTGTATGAGACAGACCTGCCAGACAATACATCCGCTTCTTTGTTTGTCATTGTGACCTCGGACTCTTTCAGCGGTTTCACCTCAGTAACGCTCACAGATGACCAGATGCCGCCTGGCACGCGGATAACTTATCCGTTTCCCGGCTCCTCGCTCAGTTTTGTGCGGGATATTCGCGGCACAGCATCTGACGCGGGCGCAGCAGGTGTCGCTGCAGTATTGGTCTGCCTGTATGACGGCGAGTTTTATTACGATGGCACAGACTTTACCCTCGCTGACGAGGTATGGCTTCCCACCACAGGCGGCCAGGAATGGCGATTTGATACGAGCGCAATTACGTGGCAGAATGGCAGAACCTATATTATCAAAGCGAAAGCGCAAGACTCTGTCGGAAACGCTGACAATTCTCCTGCTTCCTGCTTTTTCAGTTACTATTTCCCATACAAGATTACGAAGAATGTTGGCGGCTGCTCGCTCGTCCGGCGGGCAGACTCCACCGGTCTCTCACCGATGATACCGCTGGCGCTCCTTGTCTTCATCCTGTGGCGCAGAAGAGACGCGATGAAAAGCGTCAAATGGCTCAGCGGCATCTTGTTCCTACTCTGTCAGGTATTTCTTGAAACCTGGCGATTGGATAATCGTCGCTTTTTGCGGGCTGCCATCTTCGGAATAGACCATAAGCGCTTCCACACCCTCTCTTTTCTTGAGAAGTTCCAGTCCCCGTTCACCGAGCACACTCAGAGCGGTTGAGAAAGCATCTGCGGTGAATGCGTCTGGTGCAATCACAGTGACTGAAGGCACATTATCTGCGCTCTTTCCTGTGCGTGGGTCAAAGATATGGGAGTATCGCCTGCCTTCTATCCAATAGCCTCTTTCGTAGTTTCCGCTTGTTGTTATGCCGATGTTTTCGGCGTAGATAACCTGAGGCATTGTCTCCTGTGGGCTAAAAGGGTCGCGGATTTGGATGCGCCAGAGTTTCCCGTCGCCGCGGCGGCCAAGTGCGTAAGTGTCGCCACCTGCCTCTATGAGCGCACTTTTGATACCGTGTTTCTGGAAGATTCTGACAACCTGGTCAACGATATAACCTTTTGCAGTCGCGCCCAGGTCTATCCCAGTTCCTTCTTCCAGAGTTACGCTTGTGAAATCTTCAGAGACGGCGACTCTTTTGTAAGAGACTCGCGCTAACATACTTCTCAGTTCATCTTCTGTTGGCTTTTTCCCCTCTTTCTGTTTCTTCGCGAAGAGTTGCAGAAGCGGCAGAATCGTTATATCAAGAGCGCCATCACTCTCCCGGCAGATTTCAAGCGAGCGATATATGACTTCGCCCAACTCGCGGCTCACTTTGAACCGCCCCTTTCCCGCGTTCTCATTCAGTCTGTAGAGTTCGCTACGCGGGTCGTGCCTGTTGAAGATAAGTGACATCCTTTCTATGGCGTCAAACGCTTCTCCAAACGCGCGCGCGACAGTCTCCCTTTCCCGCGCATGCGCCTTCAGTGTCACTATAGTGCTCATCTGATGCGAAACCTGCGTGAACTCCTGAAGGTCACTTCCCGCGAGCGGCGCAGAGGTGAGTTTTTCCACCATATACGGTCTGGAACTGGAGACTATGTACCAGAAGATTGCCGCGAGAACTGCGACTGCGAAGATGATTGTAAAAAGAGTTTTTCTGCTCATTTATTCTCCTCGGGAGCGGTTGCGCTTGAAGTGCCGATTTCAGTTCCTGTGCGCCTGGCAAACTCCCCCACGGATATTTTTCCATCTCTGATTCTGAATGTGATTGCACCGCTGGTTGCGGTAGAGAAACGGGGTACGTTTATCTGTTCAGGTGTGGCGTCTGCGCTTTCTTCAAAAAGATAAGGCTCATCCCGCGCTATGCTGACAAACAGAATCTGCGGCTTGACCGCGCTCACCAACCCCGGCAAGAGCGGATTTTTCCGCCCGTGATGCGGAAGTTGGAGAACTTCGGCGGAGGGATTCCCCGAGGTCTCAAGAAGCATAAAGATTCCGGATTCCTGAATATCGCCGCACAACAGAATAGTTGAGCCTGAAACTTCAGCGCGGAGAACGACAGAAGAGTCATTGGGTGATAGTTTCTTGCCAAACAGTTCGTCCGTTACAGGCGCGAGAACATCTATCTCGCCGGGAATACCCTCCACCTTTGCCGGCGGCAGAAAACGAATAACGGGAATCCTGTGCGCCACGAGTTTATTTAGCGTCCCTTCCCATATCTGGTTTGAGACAAAATATCTGCTGATGAGAACGCGACCTATCCGGAATCTGTCAATCAAAGCGTCCAGCCCGTTTATGTGGTCAGCATCTGAGTGAGAGAGGAACACTGCGTCAATTGTATCTTCGCCGCGATTCCATAAAAACGGCGCAACCACCTCTTCTCCGACTCGCAGCCTTGATGTGCTGCCGCAGTCAAAGAGAACTGTCCTGCCTCCCTCGCGTAGAACAAAAGCGCTTCCGTTACCGACATCCAGAACAGTGAACTCAGACTCCTTGTTCTCTCCCGTGACCAGACCAACACCGAGATACACTGTGAAAGCGAGGATAAATGCGGTGACTATGTGAATGGTCTTCAATTTGAGCACATTTGTGACTTTCAGCGCGAGAAGCGAGAGAGACGCGTAAATCGCGATAAGCGCGGGCAGGCTGACTGCGGGTAGAAATCTGTTGGGCAGAAAGAACCACATCCCCGGCATCGTGAACCAGCCAAGCAGCCAGTCAAACGCTGACAAAAGCCATCCGAGAGGATAAGAGATGCCAGTCGCGCAGATGATTGTAACTGAACCGAGTATTACTAGGAGGAATCCGAGTGAGAGGATAAAAAGAAGGAAAATGGGAACGATTATTGTGTTTATCACAATTGAAAGCGGTGTAAAGATGTGGAAGTAGTAAGTCACAAGCGGCTGAACCCCTATCCACGCGGCGATGGAGACCGAAAGCCATTTGTGCCAAAATCCTGAACCGTACTCTCGTTCGCCTTTGAGCCGTTCAAGTAAGACCTGCCTCCTTGTGCGCAACAATCTATCCACGAGTTTATCCAGCGGCGAGGCGAAGAGGGCCAGCGAGAGGCAGCCGAGAAATGTCAACTGAAAACCGACAGAAAAAAGGTCGTAAGGGTTTATCAGTAACATTATGAGAGCGGAGGCTCCGAGAATATTCAGAGAGTTGTGCTGCCGCAGCAGCACATCTGCCGTGATGTACAGCAACACGATAATCGTTGTGCGAACGAGCGGGATAGAAAGTCCGCCGATAAATGAGTAAAGAATAATGACGACAGCGATAGTCAGTGCACGCGGTCTTTGTCCTACGCGAAGCCAGCGAAGACTGTGAAAGAGAAAAAACGCGAGAACCGCAACGTGCAGACCGCTTATACTCAGGATGTGAACTGTTCCTGTTTGGAAATAGATATTTTGTTTTTCCTGCGACAGAGAATTTCTGTCGCCGACAAGGATTGCCGAGAGAAACGCGGCAGCGTTGGGATTTTTACTGAAACTGCGTTCAATAACATTTCGGAACTTACTTCTTGCGGCGCTGACTGCGCGCGAAAAAGAGAAATCTCTCCCGCGCTCCAGAATCTTGATGGCGTCTTTCGGTTTGAGATATGCTCTTGCGCAGATACCCCAGCCGCGAGAGAGTTCCCAGAGGTCGCGCTCGCCCGGGTTTGTCGCCCTGCGCAGCGGATACAGTTTGCAGAAAAACCGCACAGTGTCGCCGATATGCGGCAGCAAATCCTGTGAGTCCTGGCGCCAGTGCGTCAGAACATTTCCGAGCGGTCTCTCGCGGGAGTGGAGATTGGCGGGTTCGGAAACATCATAGACCGCGATTGTGGCTGTCCATATTCTTTCTTCTCCGTCTGCTCGCCTGCCAGTCATCTCGGGCTCAGCGCAGACCCTACCTGTAATTTCCACTTTTTCTGGCATAGTTTCTGCGAGTTGCTCCAACGCGCAGGGGGGATGGACTCGCATAGATATATTCAGAACAGCAAAGAACAGGATGCTGATAAGAGCAAGCGCGAAAGAGATGACTCTGCGCCTTTTCAACCCAGTTACGATGGCGGCAAGTGCGCAACTTGCACCTGCTGGTGTCAGGAGAAGCCAAGAGATGTAGAGGTAATGACCGAGGAGCGTTCCGGCGACAAAGACCGCTGCGGCGAAGAGAAGTGGGCAGCGCATAGGTCTAATTCACTTTCTCAAACTTGCAAGCCATATCTGCCACTGCCTCAGGGGTTCACTCTGCGCTTTATCTGGTAGGAGAGGGTTGTAACCGAATGTTTTGCCGTTTGAGAGCGCTTGGAGAGAGAGAAACGCCTGTCTTCTTTTGAGGTAACTGTTAGAGCGAAGCTCTTTGACAAGCACTCCTGCTGCGCGCTTATCTCCTATCTGTGCGAGCGCTCTCGCGGACTCAAACTGGAGGTCGGGAACAGGGACAGTGAGATAAGTGGCGAAGGTCTCTAACAGTTCAGGTCTGCGCAGGGCCGAAAGTTTCCAGATAGCGAGCGCTCTTACGTGCAGGTCCCTTTCGTTATTGATAATCTCAAGGAGGCGGGAAGCGCCATCTTCTCCCGAAAGAGATGCTATCTCGGAATATTTTCTGGCAGCGACCAGAAGGTAGGCGGGTTCATATGGGCGCACATCGCTGAGGTCGGCAAGAAGCGCCATCCTGGCGAAAACAGGTTTGCCTTTTCCTATGTTCAAATCGTGTTCATCCTCGCACCAGACAAGAAAAAGGAAAGAGGGCGCATCAAGAGTGACTCCCGGGAGATACTTGTAATCAGCGCCCGAAGCGGGACATTTCAGGTCATCTCGGGAGATAAGATTCTCTTTCGCAAGAACCTCAAGAGAATCGGGGAACACTTCGCTGTTATGCTTGCTCACGTATTGCGATAAAGCGGCGCCTACTCTCTGAAGATTCAGGATGCAGGAGACCCCTGATAATCGTGCGTTCTCGGTCTTGAGGAAACCGAAGATGACATTGAGCGCCACAAACGCGAGAATAACTGCCGCAATAACGAAGACCTTTTTCCCTGGTCTCATATCCCGTTTCCCTTCGCTGTCATTGCGCCAGATATTATTGTGGTGGAGGAGCAGACCATATTCCGCGATTTTTGCTTTTTGCTATCGCCTCCGCTGTTAGCAGGCGCTCGTTATACTTTGTGTTCACTGTGCTGGGAGAGAATCTGGCAAGCCCCTGCTCAATAAGGTACGCATTTACAAAGACCTCTTCGCCATCAAGTCTGACAAACACGTATGCGAGCATTGTCTTATCTGGTTCCTCCTGCTCATTATCCAGTTCAAATCTGCACCATTTGCCCAGGAGAAGCCTTTCGTTCTCTTTCTTGCATTCCTGGCGGAACGTTCTATCGCGTTTACCTGTGAGGCTCTCTCTCGGCACAGATACGCCGATATACTTTACTCGTCCGACACTGTCCATCAGTATTGTGTCTTCAGAGACTACCCCTGAGACGCGGTAGTAGGTATAGACCAGTCCGCTTTTCAGCGTCCGCTGGCTTACGCAGCCGCACAGAATCGCCTGCGTAAATATAAGCGAAAGAAAGAAAAATGTTCTCATTACCGCGCCTCTCAGAAAGATTATACACTCTCCAATCCGCTTTAGGAAAGACTTTCTCGGCGCCTGTTGGGGGTGAATGAAGGAACACGTCTCGGTGCGTTGTCTGGCAGGGTGAGAATCCTCTATCGCGACGGGAGAATAATGGCGATATAGAGAGAAGAAGATGCCTGACAAATTTTGGCACAAGGAGGGCAGTTTTGTATTGAAAAGCGTAGATTATGTGCTATATATAACTAAAAGTTGCAATTTCTTCTTTTCTATTTGACGCAGGGCCTGAGACAATGACTGTATCAGTGTCAAACATCAGGAATATATGTTTGTGCGGGCACGGCGGCTCCGGGAAGACGTCGCTTGCGGAGGCGATGCTCTTCGCTTGCGGGGTCACATCAAGGCTTGGAAAAGTTTCTGAAGGCGCCTCTGTACTGGACTACGACGAGGATGAGAAAGAGAGAAAGTTCACGATAAACCTCTCTACTGCGAGTATGCGCTGGCGCGACTGTTTGATAAACCTGATAGACACGCCAGGGTATCCGGATTTCATTGGAGAGGCTACCGGTGGTTTGAGCGCTGTAGAGACTGCCGCAGTCATGATTGACCTTCAAAACGGAATAAAAGTGAATACCAGAAAAGTCTGGGAAATTGCTACAAAGAAGCACCTTGCGAAAATGGTGGTGGTAACAAAGATAGATTCTGACGTAAGCACATTTGAGTCGCTTCTTCCCAGGATTCAGGGTATTTTCGGTGCCCAGTGCGTGCCGGTAGCGGTTCCTGTGGGTGACAGAGTTGAGAACCTTATTGAGGCGCCTCAATCGCAGAAAGGCAGCAGGCTGCGTGAGGCTCTTCTGGAAAAAATAGTTGAGACCGACGACGCTCTGCTGGCAAATTACCTGGATGGGAAGGAGATTACGCCAGAAGCGTTTCTGGAAGCGCTTCGCAAGGCGGTTGCGCGTGGTTTGATTGTGCCGGTTGTCGCCACCAGCGCTAACAGCAATCTGGGAATAAAGGAGTTTCTGGATGTGATAGTCAGTCTGCTTCCCTCCGCTGCTGAGACGCTCGGGCGCAAGTGCAAGAAGGGCGATGAAGAGATTCCTATCCCGGTCAGCACTAATGGCGCTTTTTGTGCGCAGGTTTTCAAATCACTGACAGACCCCTACGTCGGAAAACTCTCTTTCTTCCGAGTCTATTCAGGAACTCTCACTGCGGGGAGCACGTTTTACAACGCGCGAACAGGAAAGTCTGAAAAGGCAGGCAACATATACAGAGTTGTTGGAAAGAGCCAGGAGCAACTTCAGCAGGTGAGCGCGGGCGAGATAGCGGCGGTGAGTAAGATTGAGCAGGTTACGGTCTCCGACACCCTCACAACGCCGGATTCAAAACTTTTGTTCCCGCAAATATCGTTTACGAAACCGATGGTGAGTTTGGCTGTCAAGCCGAAGACCCGCGGAGATGAGCAGAAGATAAGCAGCAGCCTCAACAGGCTCTCTGATGAGGACCCTACGTTTCTTGTTGAATATCAGCAGCAGACAGGCGAACTCGTGATTACTGGAAACAGTGCTTTGCACCTGGATGTGATGCTGAAGCGCCTGGCGAGGCGCTTTGCCGTCGGGGTTGAGTCAAGCACTCCGAAGATTCCTTATAAGGAGACAGCGACAGGACGCGCAGAGGCGCGCTACCGCCACAAAAAGCAGACAGGCGGGCGCGGACAGTTTGGCGAAGTCTATATCAGAATAGAATCGCTGCCCAGAGGCACTGGCTTTGAGTTCGCTGACGAGATTTTCGGCGGTGCGATACCAGGCAGGTTTGTTCCTGCAGTAGAAAAAGGTGTCAGAGAAGCGATGCAGAAAGGTCCTTTAGCAGGCTATCCAGTTGAAGATGTCAAAGTCACGCTATATGATGGCTCCTATCATACGGTTGACTCAGACGACCTCTCATTCAGGCTGGCAGGCTCAAAAGCGTTCCAGGAAGGGATGCTGAGCGCCAAACCTGTGCTTCTTGAGCCGATTGTTGATATTGAGATTTCCGTTCCCTCACAGTCTATGGGCGAGATTACGGGAGACCTCAATTCTCGGCGCGGAAGAATTCAAGGTATGGACACTGTCGGAGAGACGCAGATAATAATGGCGAAGGTTCCGCTCGCTGAGATTGCGAATTACTCAACTGAACTGCGAAGTTTCACAGGCGGCGAAGCGTCTTACACTATAAGTTTCTCACACTATGATATTGTGCCGCCAAATGTCGCCCAGACAATAATTGAGAAGGCTAAGTCCCAAAAGGAGAAAGAGAAGGAATAACAGGGAGTTGGTGAGACTATGCTAACTTTAGAGGAATTGCTCCAGCAGTTGGTTGAGCGAAGCGGGTCTGACCTGCACATCAGTGCCGGCTCTCCGCCAAAACTCAGAATTGACGGCAAACTGGTCAACGTGGACACAGATATTCTGGATGAGGAGCAATCACAGAAACTGGTCTACAGCGTTCTTGACAATGACCAGATAGCCAGATTTGAGCGCGACCTGGAACTGGATATGTCGTTCGGAATATCCGGTCTTGGCAGGTTCAGGACAAACGTCTTTATGCAGCGCGGCTCAATTGCATCCGCAATGCGCAGAATTCCCTGGGAGATATGGAAACTGGACGACCTCGGACTTCCTACAGCACTGGTTATGGAGATTTGTGACAAGCCGAAAGGACTTGTTCTTGTCACAGGTGCCACCGGAAGCGGAAAAAGCACCACACTCGCAAGTATGATAGACTATGTAAACTCAACAAGAACCGAACACATAGTGACTATTGAGGATCCGATTGAGTTTGTCCATAGAAACAAGGGCTGTCTTGTCCACCAGCGCGAGGTTGGCACAGACACAAAGGCTTTCGCCAACGCGCTCAGAGCGAGTCTGCGGCAGGACCCTGATGTCGTGCTTATCGGCGAAATGCGCGACAAGGAGACTGTTGAGACTGCGCTGATTCTCTCTGAAACAGGACACCTTACGTTTGCAACGCTCCACACAAGTGATGCGGTTCAGACGATAAACAGGATAATAGATGTTTTTCCGCAGCATCAACAGCAGCAGATTCGGACTCAACTCTCTTTTGTTCTTCAGGCGATATTATGTCAGCAACTTATGCCGCATGCCTCGGGAAAGGGACGAGTTATGGCAGCCGAGATTATGCTCGCTACCCCAGCGGTACGCAGCCTCATAAGGGATGACAAGTGCCACCAGATATACTCGGTAATTCAGACGAGCGGCAAAATAGGAATGAAAACAGCCAACCAGGCTCTCGCAGAACTCTATAAACAGCGAAAAATCAGTCACGAAGAGGCTCTTGCAAGGTCAACAGACCCTGAGGACCTCAAGAGAATTCTTCAGAAGACGTGAGTTTTGTCGCGTTTGGTGGAGGACAAAGGGCGGCGAAGTCCGAACCGCTCTATCGCTTCTTGGGTGTTGTGAAGGGAAGTCAAGCAATGGCTAAGTTTGACAAAAAACTGAAGGCGATACTTGTAAAGCGCGGCCTGATGACAGGCGAGCAGGCTGACCTGGCTCAGTCCAACGCCGACGAAGAGGGAAAAGAACTATCTACAATCGTCCTGGAAAAAGGTTACGTGGAAGAGAAAGAGTTGGTGGCGGCTGTGGCCAGAGAGATGAATATTCCGCCTATAGATGTGGCGAGAGTTGTGGTGGACGATGATGTCCTAGAGGTTCTGCCCCAAGACCTCGCCACTTACTACTGCGTCCTGCCTATCTCAAAGATGGACGACGTCCTCACAATCGCGGTCGCAAATCCCTTTGATATTGTGAAACTGGACGATGTGAAGATAGTTACAGGCTGTCAACTGCGTCCCGTTGTGAGCACAGAACACTCAATCCTGGAAGCGATTCCACGTAACTATAATAAAGAGGCTCGCGCTGTTGAAGAGATTATGGAGAGCGTCGGGAAGGCTGGTGAAGGTGCGGAAATAGAAGAAGTCAAAGAGAGCGACGGCTACGACCTCTCAGACGCGAGCTCAGCAATTGAAGGACTTGACTCCCCTGTCGTCAAACTCGTAAATATGATGGTTTACCAGGCGATAAAGGAGCGCGCAAGCGATGTTCACATAGAGCCGTACGAGAAGCGCATTAGAATCAGATACCGCACAGACGGCTCGTTGCGTGAGGTGCTCAGTCCGCCAAAGAGGATGCTCAACGCGATAGTCTCGCGAATCAAGATTATGTCTGAACTGGATATAGCGGAGCGCAGAATACCCCAGGACGGCAAGTTTCAGTTGAAAGTGGATGGCAGGCAGGTTGACTTCAGAGTCTCAATTCTGCCGACTATGCACGGCGAAAAGACTGTGCTTCGTATTCTGGACACCACAAACCTCGCTTACAAACTTGAACTTCTCGGCTTTGAGGAGAGGGCTCTTTTAGACCTGCGTAAGGCAGCGGCAGCGCCCTACGGGATGATTCTCGTCACAGGTCCCACAGGAAGCGGGAAGAGCACAACACTCTATTCTGTAATCAAAGAGATAATGTCAGATGAAGAGAACATCGTGACTGTTGAAGACCCTGTTGAGTATCAAATAGAGGGTATAAACCAGGTTCAGGTAAGCACGAAAAAGGGTCTCACTTTTGCTGCCGCTTTGCGTTCTATTCTCCGCCAGGATCCTGATACTATTCTTGTGGGCGAAATTCGTGACCTCGAGACCGTGGACATCGCTGTAAAGGCTGCTCTTACAGGTCACCTTGTTCTCTCAACGCTTCACACAAACGACTCTCCGCAGGCGATTCTGAGAATGATTGATATGGGCGTTGACCCATTTATGATTTCGGCTGCGATTCTCATATTTTCCGCGCAGAGACTTGCTCGCAAAATTTGCCCTGACTGCAAAGTCCCACTTGACCACCTCCCGCCTGTAAGCAAGATGCAGGAGATAGGGTTCACATCCGAGGAGATTGCCAACAAGCCCACCATATACAAGGCTGTCGGCTGTAGCAAGTGCAACGGGTCAGGCTACAGAGGAAGATTCGCTCTTCTTGAGACTCTCCCAGTTACAGACGATATTAGAAGAATGATTATTGACGGCGCAAGCGTTTTGGACATAAAGAGGAAAGCGATAGAAAATGGTATGATAACTGTCAGGCGTGCAGGATTGCTCAACGTTATGAGAGGAATAACCTCACTGGAAGAGGTCCTGAACGTCAGTCTCGCCGACTTCCAGGAGTACAAGAAAGCGGATGGACAAGAGTAACGGCTGAAAATGCCGCCTCAACTTTCAAAAGGCAATCTGTTTGTTCGGAGGAAGTATGCCCGACTTTAGATACGTTGCGAAGGATAATGTGGGCAACAGGGTGTCCGGCGCTGTCACAGCAGACACCGAAACAGAGGCTAAACAGGAACTGCGCAAAAAAGAGTTGGTGATTATCTCAATTGAGGAGAAGCGTAAAGCCGCTGAGCGCAAAGGTGTCCTCGGCAAAGTCGCCGCACCAAAACCGCACGTCAAGTCAAAAGACCTCACAGTCTTTACGCGCCAACTCGCAACAATGCTCTCCGCAGGAATCCCGATGCTTGAGTCGCTGGAAGTCCTCGCGGAACAGGCTGATGACAGAGGCTTCAAATACGCTCTTGGGCAGATAGTTGACGATGTCAGGAGCGGAACAGACCTCTCTGCCGCACTCTCTCGCCACCCAGCCCTCTTCAAGCGAATTTACGTCAATATGATAAAGGCGGGCGAAGCAAGTGGTCAGACAGATGATATACTCAATAGACTCGCAGAGTATCAGGAAGCAAATGACGCGCTCAGGGGCGAAATAAAGTCTGCGATGACTTATCCAATGGTTTCGCTCACTTTGATTGTCGGAATCGCTCTATTTCTGCTAATCTTCATTGTTCCCAAGTTTGAACAGATTTATGAGTCGCTTCAGGCAACTCTTCCCGCTCCTACCAAGATAGTTCTCGTAATTAGCCGCTTTATGAGATCACAGGCCCTGATATGGGTTCCGGCCCTCTTTGGCATAATAATCGCTCTCTATACTTACAGCAAAACCAGCGGAGGCGGTTATCTGAAAGACTACATCATCCTTCGTCTGCCTGTCCTGGGAATCCTGTTTAGAAAGGTGGCGATATCCAGATTCGCCAGAACATTTGCCACTCTCCTGCAGAGCGGCGTTCCGATTCTCGCAACCCTTGAAATTGTCGCCACAACGTCGGGTAACAAGATCATAGAGAATGCTGTAACGCAGGCAAGCCAGAACATACGCGATGGAGAACCACTGGCAGCGCCTTTGGCAAGAAGCGGCGTTTTCCCTCCTATGGTGACAAGAATGATCTCAATAGGCGAGCGCTCAGGCGCCCTGGAACCGCTTCTGGAAAAGATTTCCGACTTCTACGACCAGGAGGTAAAGATAACTGTTCAACAACTGACATCCCTGATAGAACCCCTTATGATTGGCATAATGGGCCTCTTCGTGGGCGGCATAGTTCTGGCGTTCTACCTGCCAATCTTCTCCCTTGCAGGGCAGATGGCAAAGAAAAGGTAACAGGGCGTTCCTTTGCCCTTCAACTTTTGCACCTTTATCCTGCAGTTTAGACCTGCTGCCGGGAATAGAAGATGTTTGAAAGAAAACAGACAGAGATTGCAAATACTGTTCTGCGACTGGTCTTTATCCGGTTCCTTCTGATTTTCCTGAGCATCGGCGTTATCATAGCATATGCGAACAAGTTTCCCGTGCCGCCACCTTTCTCCAACGCGTATCGCCTGCTGGTCGGTGTCCTTCTTCTAAATATCATTTACCTCGTTGCATCCCGGTTTGTGCGAAGACATCGCCTCTTTATCGCGCTCCAGATAGCAACAGATGGCGTGGCAGAAACCGCTCTCATCTACCTGACAGGCGGTCCACGCAGCCCCCTCTTCTTCCTCTACTTCGCATCTGTCCTTTCCGCAAGCATACTCATCTCAAGGCGAGGCGGCATCCTGTTTGCATCCGCCGCCACAGTCCTCCTCTCAGGAGTCACAATCTCCTATTTTGTTCCAGCAAGACTTCACTTCTTCCTCCCCCTTGTTCCCCAGGAGTGGATAGAGGCAGCGGGAATGAACATCAACAAACTTCTGGCATATCTTGTTGCCCAGAGTATAGGGCTGCATCTTGTCGCTCTCCTCAGCGGACAAATCGCTGAAAGGGCGCTCAATCTGAGATACTTATATGGCTCCATCATAGAGAGTATGGCTGAGGGCCTTCTCGTCACCGACAGGAATGCGAGAATTATATTCGCCAATCAGGAGGCAAAAAGACTAATCTCTCCTGACAACCAGACAGAGGTCGCAGGCAAGAGATTGGAGGATATTCTTCCCCCCCTGAAAGAGAAAAGGGCTTTTGAACCCCCCGAAATAGACACCCCAACTGTGACGAGATTCCACCTCCCGTCCAGCGCAGATAAGAGTGGTCTTGAACTGGAGGCGAAAATCTCGCCACTACGTAACAAACGCGGCAAAAATCTCGGGAAAATCATAATACTGAGAGACCTCACTCTCAGGCGCAGGCTTGAAGAGACAGAAAAAAGAAGCAGACACCTCGCCGAGATAGAAGAGATGTCGGTCGGGCTCGCACACGAAATCAGAAACCCGCTTGCCTCTATCCGCGGCTGCACCCAGGAACTCGGACGCACAAGTTTCGCTGACGCGGATTCAAGGCGCCTCGCTGATATAGTCTGCCGCGAGTCTGACAGACTTGACAGAATCGTCAGCGACTTCCTCGGTTTTGCCAGAATCCAGCCGCCTATCTTTGCGAAATGCGAAATCGCACGACTGGTTGAAGAGGTTGTAACTCTTCTCAGAAGCCGCGAAAACGCAAAAGGCGTAGATGTGTTCACCGAAATGCCCGAAAAACTGGCGCTGCTCTGCGACGGCGGACAGATAAAACAGGTTCTTCTCAACCTCGGAATAAACTCACTGGAAGCGCTCCAGGGCAGTGGCTATATCAAAATCTCTGCCAAGCGAAAGCCGCTCCGCGAAGCGTTTGACACGGGGCAGCGCCCAACTGATATAATCTCCACGGAGGGAATCTTTCTGGAGTTTGAAGATAACGGCAGCGGAATCCCTCCAGAGCATATCCAGAAAATTTTCACGCCTTTTTTCACTACGAAGCATAACGGCGCCGGGGTCGGACTGGCAATCGTCAGTAGAATTATCGCCAATCACGACGGTTATATTACTGTTAGAAGTGCCCCTTCCAGAGGAACCGCTTTCAGCATATACCTTCCTCTTTACCCGAGAGGTGCGCGTGCAAAAACGGAGGCGCTGTGATAGAAACAAAACCTAAAATCCTCCTCGTGGACGACGAACGCAGTATGCTGGAGATGCTCTCTCTCATCCTCTCCAGAGAGAACTATGATGTCATCTCTACCACAGACCCCCGCCAGGCGCTCAGTATTATGGAGACCCAGAAAATAGACACGGTCATAGAAGATATAAGAATGCCCGAAATTGACGGGCTTGAACTCCTGCGCATAATAAAAGAACAGCACCCAACACTGCCTGTGATAATAATAACCGCCTTCTCTACCTGGGACAATGCTATGGAGGCGATGCGCCTCGGTGCATACGACTACATAAAAAAACCTTTTGACACAGACAATATAAGAACCGTCGTCACAAGAGCAGTCCAGCAAAAACGCCTCTCCGAGCAGACGGGACAGGAACCTCTCTTCAAAATGAGCGAAATAGTCGGCTCATCTGAAGGTATGCGGAAAGTCCTTGAAAGTGTCCGCCGCGTCGCATCAACCGACTCCACCGTCCTCATCCAGGGCGAAAGCGGCACAGGAAAAGAACTCGTTGCACGCGCTCTCCACTATAACTCCCTTCGCAGCCGCGAAGTCTTCATCGCAGTCAACTGCGGTGCATTCGTTGACACTCTCCTTGAAAGCGAACTATTCGGACACGTGAAGGGCTCGTTTACAGGCGCAATACTTGATAAGAAGGGTCTCTTTGAGGTCGCTGATAAAGGAACTTTCTTCCTGGACGAAGTCTCCACAATGTCTCCTCAAACACAGGTTAAACTCCTGCGTGTCCTTGAAGACCGCGTATTCTTCCCTATAGGCGGCACACAGCCTAAAAAAGTTGACGTCAGATTCATTACAGCCACAAACGCAGACCTGAAATCAGAAGTTGTCGCGGGACGCTTCCGTGAAGACCTCTTCTACCGCCTCAACGTCATACCTATTCAAATCCCTCCATTGCGAGAGCGCAAATCAGATATCCCCCTCCTCGCAGGTCACTTCCTCGCACTATACTCTCGCGCTATGGGCAAAAGTATCACCGGGATATCCGAGCGCGCAAAGGAGGCGCTTCTCTCCCATAACTGGCCGGGTAACGTCCGCGAACTGGAAAACATCATCCAGAGAGCGGTCGCACTCTGCGAAGGAGACACTATTGAAGAAGTGGACCTCATGGGAGCGCACCTTCGCAGCGCACCAGCAGTTGAAATACCGCAGCAGGGTCTCAACCTCGAAAAATACCTTGCCGAGATAGAAAAATCCTGCATAAAAGCCGCACTACAAAAAACAGGCGGAAATCTTACAAAGGCTGCCGAGATTCTCGGAATGACTTTCCGTTCCATCAGATACAAGGTGAAGAAACTTGGTATAGAGACGCACTAAAGTCGCATCTTTTTGAGGAGAGACATACTATGAGAAGTCTTCTTATTTCCCTCTCAATTCTTTGCTTGCTCTCTTCTCCCTGTCCGCTAACAGCGCAGACACCGGAGAAGCAGCCGCAGCCACCAGAGAAGAGTCAACAAGAACCAGAACCAGCGCCCACAGAAAAAGATATTCCCCAACTCATAGCCAAACTCGGCTCAGACTTCCTCTCCGATAGACAGGAAGCAAGGCGAAAATTGATAAAGTTGAAGGAGAAGGCAGTCCCCTCACTTATCGCCGCTCTCAAAAGCGAAGATTTTCGCACGCGCGCGGGCGTAGCGGAAATTCTCGGGTTCACAGGCGGCGAAGACGCTGCCCCTGAACTGGTAAAACTCCTCAAAGACAGCGACTCCACTGTCAGACAAGAAGCGAAAAAGGCGCTCGCAAGAATCGGTCCCGCCGCAATCAAGTACATCGCTGAGGCGATGAAAGACGCACCGGAGTCCGAGAAAAAACAGTTTGAATCAACCGTCGCTGCCCTGATACAAGGAATTCTTCAAGGACTCTTATGCAAGGACAATAGTTGCGGCTCTTATCCGGGGCAACTTGACTCTGTCGTCAAAATGGGAAGCATCGCGATACCAGCGCTAAAAAGCATCATCGCGGAATCAGAAGTCTACCCCATCAAATACCTATCAGTCACCGCTCTCGGCGAGCTCGGCGACAAAACTGTTATCCCGTTTCTCGAAGAAATCTACAAGAACGATGGCGTGCGCGATGAGGCTGCTGTGGCACTGCTAAAACTCGGGAAAGACTCCTGCGTCAAAGAGATGATAAAAGAGTATAACCGGGAATCGCTCAACGCGCCTAACAATGCAGGACCCCATTATAACCTCGCCCACCTCTATCAGAGAATTGGCAAACCTGATGAGTCCGAGGCAGAGTATAAAGAGGCGATTCGTCTTGACCCAAAAAACTGGAATATCTACTACAATTTCGCCTGCCTGCTCGCAACACGCAACAAAAAAGAAGAGGCGATTGAAATGTTCAAAAAGGCTATTGATAACGGCTACAACTCGCTTGAATGGATTGAGCGTGACAAAGAACTGGACAACATAAGAAACGAAGAGAAATTCAAATCTATCATAAAAGAGAAATTCGGTGAACAGAAACCCGGCTCAGACTAACGAGGCGCTGAGAGATAAGCACAGACTGCGAGCAGAATACCTCGCAACATTTGAAGGAAAGCGGAAGTTTATTCTCGGCGATGTCGCCTGCGCTTACGGCGCGCTCTTCGCCGGCTGCAACTTCTTCGGCGCATACCCCATTACCCCTGCATCCGAAATAGGCGAGACACTCGCTGAAGAACTGCCAAAGGTCGGAGGCTTCTTCGTCCAGTTTGAAGATGAAATCGCAAGTTTATCCGCCGTTATCGGCGCAACCTGGGCAGGCGCAACCGCTATGACCGCAACATCCGGTCCCGGTTTCTCACTTATGCAGGAAACTATCGGATACGCAATTATGACCGAGACGCCCTGCGTCATAGTGAATGTCCAGCGAAGCGGTCCTTCTACAGGTCAGGCTACAAAAGGCGCGCAGAGCGATATTATGCAGGCAAGATGGGGAACGCACGGAGACCACGAAATCATCGCGCTTTCACCCAGTTCTGCCCAGGAATGCTTCAACCTCACAGTAGATTGTTTCAATCTTGCAGAAGAATACCGTACTCCCGTCATTCTTCTCGCAGACGGGGAAATAGGACACCTGCGAGAAAGCATCATCTTTCCACGCCTCTCCGATATCAGAATCGTGCCCAGACGCAAGACCAAGCAAATACGGGTTTCCAGTGAACTCGTCCCGCCTATGGCGGAGTTCGGAGAAGGAACATTTATCCACGTCACAGGTTCAACGCACAAGCCGGATGGTATGCGAGAAGCAGAGTCCCAGAGCGTGCACGACGCGCTTGTTCGCCGCCTCTACGCTAAAATAGATTCAAACAGAGAAAAAATTACCCGTGTGGAGAAAGAGGTGCCTGAAGACGCGGAGGTGGCAATCCTCTCATATGGCGCTTCCGCGCGACCCTCCCGCGGTGCGTTCCTGCGCGCAAAAGAAGAGAATCTGCCTGTTGGCTTTATCCGCCTCATAACAGTCTGGCCATTCCCGCGAAAAGATGTATCTGAACTGTCAAGAAAGGTGAAAAAGATAATCGTTCCTGAGATGAATCTTGGTCAACTCGCGCGCGAAGTGGAGAGATTTACTGACTGCGAAGTAATCCCTGTCTCCAAAATCGGCGGCGTTTCGCACACTATTGACGAAATCTATAAAGTGGTAAGGAGCGCTCTGCGATGAACGGAGAGAATCCGCTTCTTTCTTATCTGCGAAGAGAGATTCTCCCAACCGCGTTCTGCGCCGGCTGCGGATGCGGCACTGTTCTGAATCTTTTTTCACGCGCAGTTGACGAACTGCAAATCAATCCAAAGGATTTGGTCTGCGTGACCGGAATCGGCTGCTCTTCCTGGATTCCTTCGCCATATTTCAAATGCGATACTCTTCACACGACGCACGGGCGCGCGCTCGCGTTCGCGACAGGCGTAAAAATTATGAAGCCGCATCTGAAAGTGGTCGTGATTGCTGGAGATGGCGATATAGCCGCAATCGGCGGAAATCACCTGGTCCATTCCGCGAGAAGAAATATTGGGCTTTCAGTCTTTCTGGTGAATAACGGGATTTACGCTATGACAGGCGGACAGGTTGCGCCGACAACGCCTCGCGAAGTAAAGACGGTTACAAGTCCTTACGGCAATCCTGAGGCGCCGATGGACACTGTCGGGCTCGTCTGTGCCGCTGGAGCAAGTTACGTTGCACGCTGGACAACCTATCACGTTATGCAACTGAAATCAGCAATGAAAAAGGCGCTTCAGAAAAATGGGTTCTCATTTGTTGAAATCGTCTCGCAGTGTCCTGTCAGTTATGGAAAAAGTGTGGGAATGCGCAGCGCAAGCGAGTTTCTGAAAATGTATAAAGAGAAATCAGTCAGACGCGAAAAGTTTAGCCGCGGACTTCAGTCCGCGGAAGACCTAACAGACAAAATCGTCGTCGGCGAATTTGTTGATACTGACCGCCCCGAATTCGCCTCGCAATTGAGAGAAGTTACGACGCAGAATGGAATCTAATGAAGATAAGGTTTTCCGGATTTGGCGGACAGGGAATAATTCTGCTTGGGGAGATTGTCGGCACTGCGGCAACACTGGACGGGAAAAATGCGCTCCAGACCCAGTCTTACGGCAGCGCATCCAGAGGCGGCACGTCAAAAAGCGATGTAATCGTCAGCGATGGCGAAATTCACGAGTTGGAGATTGAGGAGGTTGATATTCTGGTCGCGATGAGTCAGCCTGCGTTTGAAAAATACATAGGGCAACTGAAGAAAGGTGGAATACTCATAATTGACGCCGATATGGTCAACCCCCCAAGCGGCAACTTCAGAATTTATCCAGTCAGCGCGACAAAAGTCGCAAAGGAGAAGTTTGGAAGTCCGCTTTTTGCTAATTTTATTATATTGGGTTATGTTGTCGGACTGACGGGGCTAATCAGCGTCCGGTTCGCGCTTGGCGCTATCTCGGAGCGGGTGAAGAAGGAGAAGGAGAAAAATATAGCCGCATTCAAAGAGGGATTGCGACTGGCAAAAGAGCGCCTTAGCGTGTGTAGTGCTCAACAATAGCGATAACCAACTTCACAGTATTTTCAAGGTCTTGTAAGTTTGCCACCTCAACAGGCGAATGCGTGTATCTAAGCGGAATCGTTATGGGCAGCGATTTCGGTCCCTGAACCTCAATTGCGGCTGCATCTGTTGAGCCACCTGCAAATATTATCTGTGTGGGTATCTTCTTCTTTGCTGCGATTTTGCGAATCTCTTTCACAAACTCCGGGTCTGCGATATATCTTGAGTCTGCGCAGCGCAGAGCGGGTCCCGCGCCGAGAACTGCAGGACCTCTGTCTGGCGAACTGCCCGGCATAAGAGCGCTTGCAGCGGTGTCTATGGCGAATGCCCTTTTTGCTTTGAGGTATGAGCCGACAAGTTGCGCACCTCGCAATCCGCGTTCCTCCTGAACTGTGAACGCGAAGGAGACTTTACCTTTCATTTTCCGCGTGTAGCACTTTTCTATAACCTGAAGAAGAACAGCGCATCCCGCCCTGTCGTCCAGACCACGCGCTGAGACATATTTGGTGTTGAGAATCTCAAAAGTTTTCTGGAACGTGACCGGGTCCAGGATTTCTATTCCGAGAGAATGCGCTTCCCTGGCGTTGGAGGCACCCACATCCACGAACATATCCTCAAACTGGGGAACTTGTTTCATCTCGTGTCTGTCTTCGCTCATAATGTGAGGAGGTATTGCTCCGACGACTCCGCACACTTCGCCCTTTTTCGTCTTGATTCGCATCGTTCGTCCCGGCACAAGGCGCAGGTCAATGCCGCCAAGACTGCGTATCCGCAGAAAGCCATCCGGTCTCACTTCGCTTACAATAAAGCCGAGTTCATCCATATGAGCGGTGAAGAGAATTTCGTCTTCGCCCTGACCAATTTGAACGATAAAGTTGCCGAGGTTATCGGTAGTTCTGGTGATATCTGGCGGCAACTTAGATTCAATCAGATTTCTAATTCCCGCCTCGTATCCTGATACGCCGTGCTCAAGGATGAGTTCCTTCAAGAGTTCTATCACAATTCACCTCACCGCATTTTTTCCAGTACATTATACCAAGATTTTCAGGGCGATTCAATCTGCTTGGAAACCTTATTCTCGGATGCCTGTGGTTTGCTGATTTGCGTATCGCGCTCTTTCTGTGGAAACTGCTTGACTTTGCTGGTTCTGATGCTATATTGCTTTATTATTCGGCGCTGTCTATTGCGTGACCTTCTACCGGGGTTTTTATGCAACAGCACGCACCAATTGGAGCGATACTTCAGCAGATGGGAGTCGTCACCTTTGACCAGGTGGAGAAGGCGCTTGAACTTCAGCAGCGGGAGGAGTGCAAACTTGGTGAGGCTTTCGTAAAACTCGGGTTTGCCACGCCGGTGCAGATAGCGCAGGCTCTCGCGAAACAGTTCGGCTTGCCTTACATAGACCTGGATTCTGTAGAGATTCCGCCTGAAGTTATTGAATGTATGCCGGCTGAAGTTGCGATTGAGCACAAGATAGTTCCTCTACAGGCTAAAAGCCGCTCAGTGGTGATTGCGATGTCCGACCCTTTGGACTTTGTGACGTTAGACAATATACGATTTATCCTGAACAGGGAGATTGAGTGCGTTCTCTCAACAGAGCAGGCGATAAAGAAGGCGCTTATAAGTTACTATGGCGCCCAGGAGAGCGTGAAAGAAGTCTCGGGAATCGCACCCGACAACTCCCAGGACGAGGTTTCTGTCAGGACAGGTGAGGCTGACGAATTAGGCGTCAGCGCTGTGGACGCAGATGATGCGCCGGTGATTCGCCTGGTTCATACAATCATCGGGGAGGCGATAAAGCAGAGAGCAAGCGATATTCACATAGAGCCGTTTGAGAAGAAACTGCGAATCAGATACAGAGTGGATGGTATGTGCGTTGAGCAGGAGTCGCCTCCGAAGCGGCTTCAGGGCGCTATCATATCAAGAATAAAGATTATGGCAAGGATGGATATGACTGAGAAGAGGCGTCCTCAGGACGGCTCAATCAATCTGCGCTTCTTTGGCAGAGAGTTTGACTTCCGTGTCTCCACAGTTCCTGCGACCTGGGGCGAGACAGTCGTTATGCGTATTCTTGATAAGCAGGAAGGTTTGATTCCGCTTGACCAATTAGGTTTCCACGAATCAGACTATGCCAGGTTCAGGCAGATTATAAAGCGCCCGAACGGAATATTCCTCGTCACAGGTCCGACAGGATGTGGCAAAACAACGACGCTTTATGCTGCGCTGAAAGAGTTGAACAGACCGGATGTCAAGGTAATCACAGCGGAGGACCCGATAGAGTACCATATTCCCGGGATAAATCAGTGCCAGGTAAACAGGAAAGTGGGTCTTACTTTTGCGAGAATAATCCGCGCTATGCTCAGGCAGGCGCCGAACATCATACTTGTTGGAGAGGTTCGTGATAAGGAGACGGCGGAGACGGCGATTCAGGCAGCACTGACAGGGCACCTCGTCTTCAGCACACTCCACACCAATGATGCACCTTCATCGCTTCCCAGACTGATAGACCTGGGAGTGAAGCCTTTCCTGGTCGCCTCCGCCATCATCGGGGTGATGGGGCAGCGCCTGCTTCGCTTGCTCTGCAGCGCCTGCAAAGAAGCGTATGAGCCACCAGATAGCGAACTGCACAGCATCGGGTTGACCAGGAAACACATAGAAGGGATAACCTTATACCATGCGATAGGCTGTTCCGAATGCAGATACACAGGATATAAAGGGCGCAAAGGTGCTTTTGAACTTATGGAGATGTCATCACAGCTGAGGGAGATGACATTTCGCAAAGCGCTTTCATCCGACTTGAGGCGGCAGGCGCGAGCAGACAGGATGGTCACTCTTCAGGAGGATGCTGCGCGCAAGGTGCTCGCGGGAATAACCTCCGTCCAGGAAGTCTTGCGCGTCACAGCAGCGCAGGAGTTTTATGTGTAAATCTTGCGGTCAGGGGATTTTTTTGCAACTCGCCGGGGTTGGGCTATGGTAAGAGATGCAAGACCAGTCGGTCAACTTCTCAAAGAGATGGGACTGGTGACAGAATACGAAATCCAGCAAGCGCTGGAGATTCAGAGGCATCAGGGTGGTCTGCTCGGACAGATTTTCGTGGAAATGGGCGCAGTCCAGGAGAATGACCTCCTCTTCGCTCTCGCACTCCAGGCTGGAATGGAGGTGGTAAACCTTGACGAGATAAAGATACCTGAAGAGGTTATCGCGCGCGTGGACGCAAATATCGCCGAGACCTATAGAGTCGTTCCAGTCGCGCAGGGAGACGGCTACGTAACTGTCGCGCTCTCAGACCCTATGAACATAAGTATCCTGGATGACCTTCGTTTTATGCTGGACTGCGAAGTGAAAGGGGTGGTCGCATCAAAAGAATCTATTGACCGCGCAATCGAGAAGCATTACGCGGGTCGTGCGCGCGATTCAATGGAATCTGTTCTGAAAGAGGCGCAATCAGAAGGACTTGAACTGATTGAGGGACCAAGCGAAGTTCCAGACCTGGAAAAACTTGAAAAGGAGGCTCACTCAAAGCCAGTCGTCAGACTGCTCAATCTGGTTCTTCTTAACGCTATCAAAGACAGGGCAAGTGACATCCATCTTGAGCCTTTTGAAAAAGAGTTCAAGGTGAGGTATCGGGTGGATGGTGTTCTCTATGAGATGATGCCTCCGCCGGCGCACCTCGCTCCAGCCGTGACTTCCAGGGTCAAGGTTATGGCAAACCTGAATATCGCAGAAACTCGGGTTCCGCAGGACGGCAAAATCAATCTGAACATAGCGGGCAGACCTGTGGATTTGCGTGTCAGCAGTCTGCCAACGACATTTGGCGAGAGCGTGGTTCTGAGAGTGCTGGACAGGTCAAACGTAAATCTGAACCTGGAGCAGTTGGGTATTAGACCGGTAGACCTGGAGATTATTAAGAAACTTCTAACTTTGCCGCACGGAATAATCATCGTTACAGGTCCGACCGGAAGTGGCAAGACCACAACCCTTTACTCCGCACTCAACTACCTGAACAAGCCTGAAATAAAGATAATCACCGCTGAAGACCCTGTGGAGTACGGTCTGGATGGGATATTGCAGACGCAGGTGAACGAGGAGATAGGGGTAACTTTTGCTTCGCTTCTGAGGAGTTTCCTGCGCCAGAACCCTGACAAGATACTTGTTGGCGAGATACGCGATTTGGAGACGGGAGAAATAGCGATTCAGGCGTCTCTGACCGGTCACGTAGTGCTGACAACGCTGCACACCAATGATGCTCCAAGCGCCATCACCCGTATGGTTGACCTGGGACTGGAGCCTTTCCTGATTGCGGCGACACTGGAGGCTGTTGTTGCTCAACGGCTTGTCAGAGTTATCTGCCTGAAATGCAAGGTTCAATACGCTCCATCGGAAGAGGAGTTGTATCAGTTGAATCTGCGCCCGGAAGAGGTAAAGGGAAAGACCTTCTGCTACGGGAAGGGATGCGAATACTGCAACGGAACAGGCTATCGCGGCAGAACAGGCATCTTTGAGATAATGGTGCTAACCGAGGAGTTGCGCAATCTCCTCATTCAGCAGCCTTCCACTGACCACATCAGACAGGTTGCCAAAAGAGGCGGAATGCGTCTCTTGCGCGAGGCGGGATTGCTTGCAATCTACGATGGAATCACTACAATAGAAGAAGTTGTCCGGGAAACGATTCTGGTGGCTTAGGGAGACAGGTATGCCAGTATACTCCTTTGAGGCGATGGACGATTCTGGAAAGGTGATTCGCCGTGACATTGAGGCTCCAAATCGGGACGAGGCTATCTCTCAGATAAGAGGTATGGGATATTTTCCGACAAAAGTGAGGGAGAAGACCGCCCAGATGCAGGCGCAATCGCCAGCCCAACTCGCTCCCACAGCACCGGAAGTCGCCCGGAAGGAGCGGAAATTCAGGCTCTTCGGCGGAGTATCAAGAAAAGAATTGACCAACTTCACAGTTCAACTCTCAACTTTGCAGGGCGCGGGGCTTCCTATAGTCAGGTCCCTGAATATCCTTGAAGGGCAGATGAAACCTTCCTCTTTCAAAGACATCGTTTTTGAGGTTGCCGAAGATGTGGAAGGCGGAAGCAGCCTTTCAGAGGCGCTCGCAAAACATCCAAAAGTGTTTGACAAACTCTACGTCAATATGGTCAAAGCGGGCGAGGCGGGCGGCGTTCTTGAGGTAATCCTCTCCAGACTGGCAGGGTTTATGGAAAAATCACTGAGACTCAGGCGGCGCGTGGTCGGCGCTGCAATCTACCCAATCGTGGTCCTTACCGTCGCCGCCATAATTGTCGGCGTAATAATGGTCTTTGTAGTTCCGAAGTTTCAGGACCTGTTCAAACAAATTGACGTCCCTCTGCCGACTCCGACGCAGTTGCTCTTAGCAGTGGCAGGAATTGTAAGTTCATACTGGTATCTTATCCCGATACTCATAGCAGGCATTTATTTGGCAGTAAAGGGAGCGCAGTGGGGAAGCAGTGGACGCGAGTTCATAGACAGATTGAAACTGAAACTACCTATAGCCGGACCTATTATAAAGAAGTCCATAATCGCGAGATTCTCCAGAACGCTCGGCACCCTTATCGCAAGCGGCGTTCCCATACTTGATGCGCTCGGTATCGTAAGGGAAGCGATAGGCAACAGGGTTGTTGAGGACGCGGTAGATAAGGTTCACGGCAGCATCAGAGAGGGCGAAACTGTGGCGGGACCGCTGGCGCAAAGCGGCGTCTTTGACGATATATTTGTCAATATGGTTGACGTGGGCGAAGAGACAGGTGCGCTTGATAAAATCCTCACAAAAATCGCGGATAACTACGATGAGGAAGTTGATGTCGCGGTAGAAAGTATGACCAGCATCCTTGAGCCAGTTATTATTATTTGCCTCGGCTGCATTGTGGGCTTCATCGTTATATCACTCTTTATGCCGCTTATAGCGATAATGCGCGGACTGGGCGGCGGTAGCTAACCTGAGTTTTTCGCAAGCACGCAGAGAAGAATTTTTGGTCAGCCGCTAATATTCCAGCGGAGAGACCAATCTACAGCAGCAATAGCGTCTCGTCCGCGGAACCCGCGCTTCAGTGTCCGAGTCCTCAGGAACCTCCTCCAGATGTGGGTTCTTCTGGCTTTTGGGGCTGCTCAGATGGCGCCCCCCTGTGGGCGGGGGCAGAGGAGCAACCTCAATACCGAGTTTGTTCAATTCAGAGATGATTTCTGATTCAGTTACAACCCTATCCCATCCCAGGACTTTCTTGTCAGCCTGGTCAAAAAGAATTACCCACGGAGCCCATTGCACGCCGTAACTGCGTCCTAACCCCGGCTGCAAGTCAATATCCACTGTTTTGACGTTTATCTTTTTGTCTGCCCTTACAACTATCATATCAAGCAATTTTTTGAGGTCTGCTGTTTCCTTGGGCATTCCTCTGGCAAAGAGAACCACAGTTGCCAGAGGCTCGCCTTCCTTCAACTCTGGCGCAAGAGTATCAAGGGTAGGCGCTTGCCTTGCGCCACCACAGGCCGCGATAAGCATAGCAACAAGCGCACAGACGCAAATAATGACAAGATCCCTCATACCCATCCCTCCTTCTGTTAGCACCAAGTAATGGATTATAATTTGGTCGCAGGGCGTGTCAACACTTTTCACGTTCATAGTAGAATTTTTCAGTTGCCGCAGCAGAACAATGCAAACTCACAAACGCAGCATTCGGCGTGCTATTTTGCGAGCGGACCAGCCTTATCGGCAATCCCCAGAATCGCGGCTATTTTCGGACCAAAGGCGACTGTAAGACCTGCAACTACGATGCTGACCATACTCATAAGTTTTATCAGTATATTCAGCGAGGGTCCGCTTGTGTCTTTGAACGGGTCTCCGACAGTGTCGCCTACAACAGCGGCTTTATGAGGCTCGCTTTTCTTGCCGCCGTAATTTCCCTTTTCTATAAACTTCTTTGCATTGTCCCACGCACCGCCTGAGTTTGCCATCATAATTGCGAGGACAAACCCGCAGGAGAGCGCACCACAGAGAAGCCCGATAACGCCTGAGACTCCAAGAACGAGCCCTACCGTCACAGGAATAATTATCGCTAAAAGGGAAGGGATAATCATCTCTCTTTGCGCGCCTCTTGTGGAGATGTCAACGCAGCGAGCATAGTCCGGTCTATCTTTGCCCTCAAGAATTCCCGGCTTTTCACGGAACTGCCTTCTTACCTCTTCAACCATTCTTCCTGCTGCGCGTCCGACAGCCATCATAGTCAGTGCGCAGAAGAAAAACGCCATCATAGCGCCTATGAATACGCCAACAAGAACTTTGGGATTGATTAGTGTGACTTGAAAATACTCCATAAACTGAGACATTGTCGCCTGCGAAATGTTTACCAACTCCCCGTTTGGCATTCTTATGTATTTGACGCCTTCGCTGATTATCAACCCCGCTTTTTCTCCCGCCCTGTCCAGGTTGACCCGTATCTCTTCAACGTAAGCCGCTATAAGCGCCATTGCGGTGAGAGCGGCTGAACCGATTGCGAACCCTTTTCCAGTCGCGGCGGTGGTGTTTCCGAGCGCATCAAGCGCGTCCGTCCTCTCGCGGACAATCGGTTCAAGATTTGCCATTTGCGCATTTCCGCCAGCGTTGTCCGCAATTGGACCGTAAGCGTCCGTAGCAAGCGTTATGCCAAGAGTAGATAACATTCCGACCGCGGCAATTCCGACTCCGTAAAGACCTATAGCCATAGAATAAGGCTGCCCACCAAATCCGCCAGCACACGCGTAAGCGATTATCGTTCCAACCGAGACGATAATAACTGGAATGCCTGTTGACATCATACCTGTCGCTATCCCACTGATTATCACGGTTGCGGGTCCGGTGAGCGACTGCCTTGAGATGTTCTTGGTCGGTCGGTAGTTATCAGATGTGTAATACTCTGTTGAGAAACCTATGGCGACGCCTGCTAATAGTCCTGCAGTAATAGAGCCGAATATACCCCACGCAAACTCGCTCGGTAGTATAAAATTGGCGATAATCGCCGCTCCGATGACTATGAGTATAGTTGAGCCGTAAACGCCCTTTCGCAGCGCGGTGAGAAGGGTTTTCTGTTCCGCCTTTTCCCCGGAACGAACAAAATAGACTCCAAGTATTGAGAGAATTATTCCGATTCCAGCCAGCACCATAGGAGCCGTAATAAATTGAAGTTGAATACTTACGGCATCCATAAGGGAGATGTGTTTTACATAGCAATACTGGCTGACAGCGGCGACGCCGAGTGCGCTTGTGGCGAGAATGGAGCCGCAATACGATTCATACAAATCAGCGCCCATACCTGCCACGTCGCCTACATTATCTCCGACATTATCAGCAATCGTTGCGGGATTTCTCGGGTCATCTTCAGGGATGCCCGATTCAACTTTGCCGACGAGGTCTGCCCCGACATCAGCGGCTTTGGTGAATATCCCGCCCCCGCAGCGGGCAAATAGCGCTTGAGTTGACGCGCCCATCCCGAAGCACAGCATTACCACTGTCACATCGTTCAGGTTATTTACACCGAGATAACTCGCTATATGAGGATAATGTTTGAGAAGCACTTGAAACAGCAGGAGAAACCACAAGCAAATGTCTAAAAGCCCCAGCCCGACAACTACAAGCCCCATAACTGCACCGCTTCTGAACGCTATCTGTAGTCCGCGATTGAGCGATTCTCGCGCACCCCACGCAGTTCTGTGAGACGCGCTTGTCGCGCTCTTCATACCTAAGAATCCGCAAAGCCCTGAAAAGAACCCGCCGGTAAGAAAAGCGAACGGAACAAGTTTTGACTGGAGGTGAAGCCCGAATGAGAGAATGCAGAAGAACAGAGAGAGCGCAACAAAGACGAGCGCGACAACCTTATACTGCCTTCTCAGGTATGCGTATGCGCCTTCACGGACAGCAGCGGAGATTTTCTGCATCGCCTCTGTGCCTTCCTCCGCACGCATCACTGTCTTGTAGAATACATATGCGAATATGAGGGCAACCAACGAACCAATCGGCGCGAGATACCAGATAAGTTCTATCGGAACCTTCTTGAAATCTACGCCTGTCTCTGTGTCTGCGCAGAAAGCCATCTCAGCGAAGGTGATTACCAGCGCGGCTGCGAGGAGAACTCTCTTTTTCATCTCTCTTCTCCACATCCCAACGAGGCAGTGTAGATGCCTCTAATCTATACGCGACCTTTTGCGTTCAATTTTTGTAGAAACTTCCTGAACCCGTCACAAAGTTCTGGAATTATCTGATTGGTGTAACAAAAATCAAGAAAATTTCCGCGCTCCAAAACTGTTGCGGTCATAGCCGCCCAAGTTTCTGCTTTCGTATCTCGGTTATGGGCTATTGGCTCTTGCCTTTCTGTCCACAATCCTGTAAATTGCCGTTTTTAGTAACTCTCGCGCGGGTGGCCACTTACGCGATTTTAGCCCCTTCCAATTTACAGGATTTATATAATATCCCCCGGGGCGAAAATTCGGCGAAAATTCGCAAAAATCCTCACCCTCGCGCGAAAAAACAAATAGAGGAAGCACCACGCTGGAAGGCGTGGTGAAAATTCCAACCCCCGTCGTTCACCAGCGGGGATGTTTTTTAGCCGGCGAATTTATTCGCCGCTTCCCCAGTTTACCCGCCGCGCAATCCAGTCCGCGGCTTGACAACACACTCTGCGTTATGTATATGGACATAAAGTAATCAGAGTGGGAGGCGCAAAAGATGAGAGGGAAAGGTGGATTGGTAATTGCGATTGCTGTTCTGGCGTGCGTTGCAGCAGCAGTTCGGGCGCAGGAAAAACCAGAAAGAGAAGTGTCTGATAAACTTATTGGCAAGATTGACGTCCGAGAAGTGATAGGGCGCTCTATTACAGTAAGTCCGGATGCCAAGCATTTCGCCTATGTGGCAAGTTCAGGCTGCACACAGTGGGTGGTCGTGGACGGAAACAAGGGGGAAAAGTATGGAATGATTACGGGTTTGCTTGGCGGAGACGACAGTACCGTTTCCTTCAGTCCAGATGGGAAGCACGTTGCGTATTCAGCCTATAAACGGGGTCCTGAGTACTGGTACGGTTGGGAGAAAGAGCCCACCAGCGGGAAGATGGTTTATATGACTAAACGATGGGGCGAAATGTGCGTTGTCGTGGATGGGAAAGAAGGGGAGAAATATGACATAGTGAAATGCGTGACCTTCAGTCCTGACAGCAAGCGCATCGCTTATGTTGCCGGTCGTGGCGGCAAAGAGTTCGCAGTCGTGGATGATAAGGAAGAGAAGCAACAGTATGACAGCGTTTCCTGGCCCGTGTTCAGTCCAGACGGTAAGCGTTTGGCATATCAAGCGTCTGTTGAACGTAAAGAGGGACCTCTTACAACTACTGAACATTTTGTGGTCGTGGATGGAAAAGAAGGTGAGCATTATAGCGACGTTGCAGTTCTGATTCTCTCAATTGTCTTCAGTCCCAACAGCAAGCGGGTCGCTTATTCTCTGTGGAAGGTGGGGTTAGATAGACGTTTTATGGTGGTAGATGGGATTCGTGAAAAAGAGTACAAAGATGTTGGCCTCACGCCTGTCTTTAGCCCGGATAGCAAGCACATCGCCTATGGCGCCAGAAAGAGTGACACCGGCTCTTTCAAGAGTTTCATAGTCCTGGATGGAAAAGAACAGAATCTGTACGACGATGTCGATTTCGATGAAATCGTGTTCAGCCCTGACAGTAAGCGCCTTGCATACAAGGCCTCTGCGGAACGAAAGTGGTTCGTGGTCGTGGACGGCAAAGAGGAAAAGCGGTACGATGAAGTTTGGTGGATTTGTTTCAGCCCTGACAGCAAGCGGTTAGCCTATAGGGCCTGTGCCGATGAGAACGATCTGGTGGTCGTTGACGGAGATGAGGGAAAGCGATACGAGGCTGCTGTCTTTCCTGTATTCAGTCCTGACAGCAAGGGGGTTGCTTATTTGGCTAAAAGGGGAGACAAATGGTTCGTGGTGGTGAACGGAAAAGAAGGAAAGCAATACCACGACATCCTCTGCGAAGTTACTTTTGATTCCGATACCGCGCTGCACTACCTCGCTCTGAGTGACAATACCGTCTATCTCGTTGAAGAGAGACTGAAGTGATGCAAGGCACCGATGGCAATAACACTACTTGCACCAAACTCACCGCGCCTTCCGGCGCGCCACGACAGGATGGTTAAGTTGGTGGACAGGATGTTATATTTGTGCAAGAGGTTATGGGCGTCCCCTTTTCGAATGCTGAAAGGAACAATATTCGCTGACGCGTCCGCCGGTCGGCGGACAGACATCCATTCTTGCAGTCCAGATACTATCCTGTCGCCTGATTTCTGCGCAGTCCAACGGTAAGAGTTGCCGCGATTTCTATTATTGTGGCATTGTTGGTTATGTAAGGTAATTCTAAGGCATTATTAGTTAGTATTTTACTTGACACGCAAGTGAGGTTCGTAGTATGCTTCCACCACTTGATGACAGGACAGGAGGATTTATGGTTGAAAGAGAGATGTGGACAGCAAGAGAGGTATCTCAGTATCTTGGGCTCAACGAAAAGGTTGTTTACAGGTTTATCCGGGAACGCGGACTTCCGGCAACGAAGATAACAGGGAAATGGCTGTTCAGTAAGACTCTTGTTGATGAATGGCTTCAAGACAATATAGAGAGGGGGAAAAGGTATAAGGGCAAACCTGTCGGCAACTTCACATTACTCGCCTGCAGCGATGAACCTCTCCTCAACGCGGCACTGTCAGAGTGTCAGAAGGACTCAATCTCAATCGATTCTCTCTTCTTTTGCGCCAATGTGGGAAGCAGCGCTGCTCTACAGATGCTATCTTCCCGCCAGGTTCAGGCAGCCAGTGCTCATCTATTGGACCCGCAAACAGGGGAATACAACATACCATATCTGAAGTCCGTGATTGATGATGTTGTAGTCGTATCGTTTGTCCAGCGCACTCAGGGCATACTGATGCCCAGAAGAAGCGGCGAAAGGATTGAGGGTCTGCGAGACATAGTGAGGAAGCGAATCCCGCTGCTCACGAGGCAGCCTTCAAGTGGAACATATAAACTTCTTCAGTGTCTGATTGAAAAAGAAGGCGTTCGCTCTGGCGACTTGAAGTTGATAACCGGCGCTGCCGGGAATCATTTTGAAGTGGCACGCAGAGTTCAATCCGGCGAAGCACCTGCCGGATTTTCCATTGAGGCTGTTGCAAGGATTTTTGGGCTCCGTTTCATCCCGCTTCACAAAGAGCGCTACGACCTCATCTTCTTCAAGGATGAGATAAGGAAAGAACCGGTAAAAAGGATACTGTCCTTCATCAACTCCACGGAATTTGAGACGTTATCAAGCCGGTTCGGAGGATACGACTGCAAACTTACAGGCAAATTAGTGGCTTGAGAAAAAGGAAGAAAAAAAGTGAAAAAACCGATACTCTTTTTGGTGGTTGCGCTTTTTTTGCAGTGGCAATTCGTAGTGCACGCAGATGAACCGAAAAAAGGAGACGAGAAAGAAAATAAGGAGAAAAAATCCTGGTACGACAATATCCAACTCAGCGGTGACTTCCGGTTCAGACACGAAACAATACTGCAGGAGAACAGTCCAGAAAGAAACAGGGAGCGCATTCGTCTGCGTGTGGCAGGCGAGGCCGAAGTTGCTGATGATTTCAAGTGTTTCCTGCGGCTCGCAAGCGGCGCGCCTGAACCCACCTCTACAAATCAGACACTTGACGAGGGGTTTTCAAGCAAATCTATTTGGCTTGACCTGGCGTATTTTGAGTTGAAACCCGCGGCGGCAAAAGGTTTTTCCCTCTCAGGCGGGAAAATGAAGAATCCATTTTACCTGCCCGGCGAGAGCGACCTGATTTGGGACATTGATGTTACTCCTGAGGGTTTGGCAGCGAAGTACTTACTCGCTCTCGGGACGATTGAACCATTCTTGACGGCAGGCGGCTTCTGGGTCAAAGAACGTCCAGCAGACCCTGATTCCTATCTTCTCGCCGGTCAAGGTGGAGCCAACATCAGGTTGAGCGATACAACAGAACTCCGTTTCGGAGTAAGTTACTTTGACTATCAAAATGCGAAGAACTACGAGACCTTCTACAACACATCAAATGGCTATGGCGATACAACATACACTGTGGGAACTAATACATATTACCTTTACCAGTACGGCGAGATAGAGGGTTTTGCTGAAGTTAGCATAAAAGCGGGTAATATGCCAATCTCCCTCTTCTGTGATTATGTAAGTAATCATAAAGTGAGTAAAAGCAAGGAGGGGTTTCTTGTTGGCTTTTGTGTCGGGAAGGCGAAAAACGCAGGTGATTGGTCTCTCAAGTGCAATTATCGCAGACTGGAGAAAGACGCTGTAATAGGCGCTTTTACCGACGCTGACTGCTGGGGCGGTGGAACTAATGGGAAAGGCATAAAAGTGCAATTTGACATCGCTGTTGCGAAAAACACCGTAATCAGTGCCACAGGATTTTTAGACAAGAAGGACCTTGATAACGAGCAGGACTACAAGAAGTTCCAGGTTGATATATCTTTCAAGTTCTAATCAGGTGCTTGTGGCATCGTGTTCTAACTGTTGTTAGTTTGCTCAAAATCATTTTCCAATGGAGACAGGAGGAAGAAACGCTGCAATGGGAAAAAGGACCTTCACAGTTTTGACCTGTATTGCTATCCTGGTAGGAATCGCTGTTGTCGCTGTAACTGCCACAAGAAAAGCGGGCAGCAACATTATCAAAATGGCGACGACAACGAGTCTGCAGGATAGCGGACTTCTCGGGACTCTGCTCCCAAACTTTGAAAAGGAGTCAGGCTACAAAGTGCACGTGATTGCGGTAGGCAGCGGCAAAGCGCTGAAACACGGGGAAAATGGCGACGTTGATGTCGTTTTCACTCACGACCCCGCTGCTGAGGAAAAGTTTATGAAGAGCGGCTTCGGAGTGAACAGGCGTGAAGTGATGTATAATTATTTTGTAGTTGTTGGACCCGAAGAAGACCCCGCATCAATTCGCGCTGACGAGGATGCTGCGGAAGCGTTCAAAAAGATAGCAGCCGGTAACTATACGTTTGTTTCAAGGGGAGATGAGTCCGGCACACACGTGAAAGAGAAAAGCATCTGGTCTGCCGCCGGAATTGCGCCTTCAGGTAAATGGTATGTATCTACAGGTCAGGGAATGGGCGCAGTTCTTACAATCGCGGATGAGATGAGAGGCTATGCGCTTACAGATAAAGCAACATACCTCGCAATGCGCGATAAGATTTCCCTTGTAATACTTTGCCAGCAGAGTGAAAAACTGCTCAACAGATATTCCGTAATGGCTGTAAATCCTCAAAGGCATTCGCACGTGAACTCCGCAGGTGCGAACGCGCTTATTGAATGGTTGGTCTCTCCTGAGGCTCGCAAGGCTATTACGAACTTCACCAAATCAGGCGAGCAACTCTTCTTTGTTGAGCGCCCTGAATAGGCAAACCTGCCCGCGGACTGAAGTCCGCGGATTTATTCCGCGTCGCAGGCGGCGCGGCTAAAAGTCCACCACGCCTCCCGGCGTGGTGCTTCTTTTTATCTGGCGGATTTTTTGCGGGTCAATCTTGCCTGCGTAGTCGTGAGGTGTTCTGACTACGCGACCAATGTGAATCTCTCGGACGCCTGTCTGGCGAACTATCTCGTCAATTACGTGGACGCCGGTGGCGCCGATAGCGGGCATAATGGAAATTCTGCTTCCTGCGATGCGAACCATCTCTTTCACTTTTTTTCTCGCTTCCGGCGTATCGTTATGAAGTGTCATTGTAAGGACGCGGTCAATGCCTCCCAACTGCGCAAGCGTCTCTACCGCCTGGAATTGGTCGGGTGTCTGGTCAAAAGCGGCGTGAAATGTGGCGCTCAGCCCTTTGGCGAGGTAAAGCATTTCGCGTGAAGAGTCCACATCAATTCTATTATCGCGGGTAAGGATGCCGAAGACAATTCCCGCTACTCCTGTATCGCGGCAGAGGCGAATAGTATCTTTCATTTGCTCCAGTTCTGCGCGGGAGTAGTAGAAATCTCCGGCGCGGGGGCGGACCATCACCTGGACAGGGATTTTCACCGATTTTTTGACAGACTGGATTATTTCTTCGCTCGGTGTAGTTCCGCCTGCGGGGTAATTGTCAATAAGTTCCAGTCTATCTGCGCCGGCTGACTCGGCTGCTAACGCTTCTTCAAGGTTGGTCACTATCACTTCAAGAAGAATCTGCTGAGGCATTGCCTCACCTCCCGCGTGATGGGGACACAGCGAGTAAACTCGCCGGCTAAAATATTATTTGCCGATACAGAATTTTGCGAAGATTGCGTTTAGAACAGATTCTGTAACGGATTCGCCTGTGATTTCAGAGAGTCTGGAAAGCGCTTCGCGCAGGTCAAGAGCGATAAACTCTTCGCTTTCGCCTTCGGAGAGCGAGTCTTGCGCTTTCTTCACAGATTTGAGCGCGTTTTGAACTGTTTCGCGCTGCCGTGCTGTTGCGGCAATCGCTGAGTGAGACCGGTCAACCTCTCCGCTTTTGATAAGAGAGATAAGCGCGGATTTCAGTTCAGAGATGCCTTTTTTCGTAACGCAGGAGGTTTTGACTGTAAGCGCTTTCTGCGGCGCTGAAAAACTCGCAGACTGCGGAAGGTCTATCTTGTTCCGGACAAATATTTTTTTGCAGGAGATTTGGTTGAAGAAAATTCTTTCGCTTCCAGCGGGTCTTTTTGAGGAATCTGTTACAAAGAGCGCGATGTCTGCGTTACCAACGTAGTTTCGCATCTGTATTGCGGCGAGTTGGTCAATTGGCAGGGCGGAGTCAGCGTTGCCTGCGCAGTCAAGGAGCAGGAATTCCGCGCCGTCTATTTTTATGGTTTCCGATACTGTGTCTCGCGTAGTTCCCGGGATTGGCGAAGTAAGCGCACGTTTTCTGCCGACCAAACAGTTGAATAGCGAACTTTTTCCCACGTTTGGTGCGCCGCAGATGGCGACTCGGACACCAGAGGCGGCAGGTGGGGATTTAGTTAGAAGAGAGTGCAGATTTTTCGCCGCTTCTTTCAGTTGGAGCGCGACCTGGTGGCGCGGGATGTAGTCTATATCCTGGTCGGAAAAATCAATTGCGGATTCAAGAAGAGCGAGGCAGTCGCGGATAGTGTGAGAGACTTCTTCAATCTTTTTGCTCAATCCGCCTGAGAGCGCGAGGGAGGCGGTTCGCATTTCGGAGAGGTTATGCGCACTTATCAGTTGCGCGACTGATTCTGCCCGGGCGAGGTCAATTCTGCCTGCGGTGAATGCGCGCCGGGTGAATTCGCCCGGGTGAGCGAGTCTTGCGCCGAGTGAGATAAAGATAGAAAGAATAGATTGAAGCAGAGCGGGTGAGCCGAATGTGTGGAGTTCAACGACATCTTCTCTGGTGTAGGATGTCGGGGCACGGTAGAGAAAGAGGAGCGCCGGGACTGAGTCAATTTGCGGGATATTCAACAGTCCGCGTATAGCGGTGAAGTTTCCGGTTTTCTTCAGGGATTTCGCTGAATCTGGTTTGAAGAGTTTTGAGGCGATGTTTATCGCCTCATCTCCGCTGAGCCTCACAATTCCTCTGTGTGCGGTCCCGGCGGGAGTGGAGATTGCGACTATTGTGTCCATAATCGTGTCCATAGCGGTGCGCGAGTTACCCGGTGGTTGCGGGCTGCATCGCTTGAAGGCTTCGGCGAATAATGTAAGACTCAAGAACTCCGATGGCGGAACTTATCAGGAAGTAGAGGACGAGTCCACTGGGCAGGGAATAGAAGATGAATGAGAGGAAGAAAGCCATAAAGTACATAGAGATTTTCTGCGATTGCGCCTGCTGGGGGTCTGCCGCCTTCGGCTGCATAATATTCTGGATGACCATAACGGCGACCATAAAGATCGGGAGGATATTGAGCATATCTGTTCCGAGCAGTGGAATACTGAATCCGAGTCTGGGCAGATGTGCACCATCAGGCCGCGAAAGGTCTTGAATCCACCAGAAAAACGGTGCTTGTCTGAGTTCAATTGAGAGGCTGAGCGCCCAGTAGAGTCCGATAAAGACAGGGAACTGGAGCAGGAGGAGTAGGCAGCCGCCGGCGGGAAAGACGCTTGCTCCGTGCTCTTTGTAGAGTTTTGAGGATTCCACGTAGAATTTCTGTTTGTTGTTTTTGTATTTCTCTTTCAGTTTGGCGAGTTGTGGCTGGAGTTTCGCCATAACCTGTTGGTGCTTCATAAATGAACTTTGCTGCTTTCTGGAGATGGGGTGGAGCCCGCCGCGGACAATCAGAGTAAGAACTATTATCGCGATACCGTAGTTGGGAATGAGGAAGTAAATTCCGCGCAGTATCCAGAGGAAGAGTTTTGAAAGAAACTCAAACCAACCGTAGTTGACGAGTTTGGAGAGTCCGTGGTCTGCGTATCTATCAAGAATGCGCGCGTCTTTGGGTCCCAGGTAGAGAAGGTAGGAGTGGGTGATGGATTTCCCGGGCGGCAGTTCCACCACCTTGCTTTTGAATGAGACGCTGACGTTGAGCATTTTGAGTTCAGCCGGAGTGCCGTCTTCTTTTGAGGTCTGGATTGAGAAGAAGTCTGCATTCTCTTTCTGGTTCGGGGCGACTGTCAGAGCGGGAAGAATGCGGACAGTATTTATTGCGCTGCGGGTCGCGGGGTCGCCTGGACAGAGAACACAGGCGAAATATCTGTTGACGATTCCCGCCCAGGCGACAGTGCCTGTGTATTCAATCTTTTCCTTTCTGCGAATCTCTCGCGGACTGATTTCGCTCAGGTCAATTGAAGGAGCAGAACCCTGCGCGACCACAGCGCCGCCAGATACCTGCTCCACCTCAAGCACAATCCCGCGAGAGAGAAGAAGTTCGTATCCGACCGGAACTGTCGCGTTTGAGAGGTTAGAGAACTCCACCTCAAATATGAGATGGTAAGAGTTTCTCTGAAACAGAAACTTTTTTGTCACTGAGACGTTTGTCGGAAGAACACTCTTGAATGTGACCGCTTCGGATTCTTTGCCTTTTTCTTCAACCGCCATATAACCTGACTGCGAAATATCTTTTCCTGTAGCAGGGTCTATTAGAAGCAGAATATCGTCAAGTTCTCCTTCCGACTGGAGGAGAGTGAGCGGATTTTTGCGCCCTTCATCAGGGTACTTGTATTTATCACCTTTGCGCTCGGTGAGAACCACTTTGGCGAGCGAGCCGTGAAGGCTATTCCAGCCTATCTCGTGCAGCGGTGTGACCACCTTGCCTGAGCGGGGCACAACTTGGGGAATCGTTGGTGGCGCCGGCTCTATTTTCTGCACAGTCGGCGTCTGCGACGGTTCCTCCTGCTTGGGCGCTACCACTTCCGCTGGAGGCGCAGGCTGCCTGACTGGAGCAGGCGAAAAATAGTTGAAGAACAAAAGGAGAACGAGAAAACAGAGAATCACGCCGATTAGAGCCCTGATTTCCATCTCTTCCTCCAGAACCCGCCTCATAGTGAAAGTGACAAATTCCTTGTCACTTTCACTATCCATGGGGGCTTTGCCCCTCTGGCGCTGCTTGGCGGCAGTCCCCGAGAACTGCCGCCACTTCGCTGTCACCCCGCAGGGAGCGCCACACCGCGCCCCCTGCCACCCCCGGCGATAGTGATTTCGCCAAAAACTTTGTCAAAATCACTATGCGGGCTGGCAGCGCTTTTCCCGGGACTCCTGTTCCCCGCCCCGCGGCGGTTGCGCTTTCTCAACAAGCATAATCGGGATACCGTCTCGCACAGGATACTTTCTGCCGCAGGCAGCGCAGACCAGATGCTCGCCCACGAGTTCAACCCTGGTCTTGCAGACCGGGCAGGCGAGAATATCTAAGAGTTTCTTATCTATCACAGTGTTCTCCTGGCGCCTTTTCGGAAATGTTATCACCAGGAGCGAGAATTGTCAACGCCTTGTAATCAAGGCGCGGACGCGCCATTTCCACAGAAATTTCCCGGCAGGCGGTCTTGACAGAGCGGCAGACAGGGAATATTATTATCTTGCACCGCGGAAGTGGTGGAACTGGCAGACACACTAGGTTGAGGGCCTAGCGCCTTTAATCGGGCATGGGGGTTCAAATCCCCCCTTCCGCATTTTTTGACTTTTTGTATTCGCTCCAATTCCTCGCAACGCTCCGCACTCATCTGCCCTGCAACGCGCTAATTTCCTGGCTTCCACGGGGTCGCCTGATTCGGAAGGCTGTTTCTCATTTGTGCGAGACGTATCAGCGCAATGTGCCCCTAAAGGGAGATGGATGGTAACAAATATGGCAACACGCTTGGCCCCTGCTTTCACAACCGACAGAAGCCCGTGACACGCTGAACGGTTACCATAAAACTAAGCGGTTACGTCCTACGACGACGCTATTTCGGAACACCAAGGGAACTTGGGCTGACGCCGAAAATCTTGGCAACCTCCGTCGGCAAGATTAGGTTAAAAAGATAAATGCTATAGTAGAAGACCCTTTGAAAGTCCCCCAGTTCTTACACTCTCTGAGCCAGTGTAGGCGCAGTTGGCGACAGGGACTGCGTTTTCAAAAATAGCCGTGTCTATTACTTCGCACCCTCACCGGGCACTGAGGGTGTTGGGTCATAAATGAAACTCTGCGATTTTACCGCCGACTTAGTGCCCGCACTGTCCTCCACTTGCACATAGAATGTGTGGGAACCTATAGACAAAGACGGAGAGGTCCAGGAAGTATTTGTCCCATTATCTATGGCAGGCGGATTGGCATCAATTGATACCCAGTATTTTGCTGTTGTGCCAGTGCCTGAGAAGGTAAAGGTTGGGGTATCATCTGTAGTCGTCCCACTCGGCGCAGTCAGTATGACCACCACTGGAGCTTTGTTGCCGCCACTCTGAAACTCATACGCGCCCATATCTACAACTACCACAGAATCGTTGTTGCCATCCACAAGCCGCGGATTGCCATCCAGGTCATAGTCGTTGCCAACGGTAACGTTATCTCCCGCGTCTATGCATAGTGAAGTGTTCTGCAGGCGATAGTTGCCGCCATCTGGACTCACAAACAGTGGGTCGCTTGTTTTGCAGTTGCCGTCTGGAGTTACCATGCCTGTCCCCGCATTCACGATATCGCTCGCGTTATTGGCGAAGTTGCAACTGTTCAGAGCAACATTACCCTGAGCGAGGTAGATTTGCTGACCGTTAGCAACACCGTTACCCCATATAATAGTATTGTTCAGCGTGGCAGTTCCAGTATCAAAGTAAATGCCCCCGCCGATATTCGCCGTGTTGTTCGCTATTGTGCAATTGTTCACGGTAGGGCTGGAATTGGAACAGTAAATGCCGCCGCCAGCGTTTGACGTATTACCCGCTACGACGCAATTGGTCATCGTGGCAATGGCAGTAGCCAACCAGATACCGCCGCCAGACTGCGTTGCTGCTGTATTGCCTGTTACGATGCAGTTTGTCATCGCAAGATTGGCTCCATTGCAACTGATGCCACCGCCTGTCGCAGTTGCTGTGTTACCCGTTATCATAGAGCCGTCAATTATGACAGTTAGAGCGCTCTCACTGCACCAAATGCCCGCGCCGTTCTGCGCCGAGTTAATTGATATTACGCAGTCGCGTATCGTTACGGTGCTATTGGAGGAGAAGGTCCAGGAGGCGATGCCGGCGCCACCAGCACCCGCTATGTTATTGGTTATGGTGCACTCTGTTATCGTGGGACCGCAGCCGGTAGTAGAGCAAATGCCGGCGCCCAAACATGATACATAGTTATTGGTGATTATGCAACGGGTTATTGTGGGACTGGAACTATTGAAGCAGGTAAACGCACCACAGCCGTAGTTTCCTTGCATATTTCGGACAGTGAAACCATCTACCACAGAGGATGAGGTCTCGCCAGCGTCAAAGAAGAACCCGCTGTTATCAGGGAATGCGCCACCCTCAACAATGCAGTTAGCGGGACCGTTCGCTGACCTCACATATATCGCCTTGCCTCGGAAATACAGATTGGTGTTTCCCGCTCCTTTGTATAGCCCGTCAGCAACAAGAACAACGTCCCCGCTCGCGGCAGTGAACATCCCCTTGTCTATCGTCTTGAACGCGTCCGCCCAGGAAGTTCCCCCGTTGGTGTCATTGCCTGTCGCGTCGCTCACATACCAGATGGCATTGGCAACCGCAATATACTTCTCCTTTACGCAAGTGTCTGAATCTGAGTCTCCCGTAACTGTCAATTTGACTGTAAACCAACCCGTATTATCGTATGTATGCGAGGGATTCTGAATAGTGGAGTCAACCGTTCCGTCATTCTCAAAGTCCCACGCCCAGGCGGTCGGACTGTTAGTTGACGTGTCAGTAAATTGGACAGTAAGCGGTGCGGTGCCACTTGTTGGCGCAGCGCTGAAATCGGCTGTAATTGCGCCCGCCGCACTCACCGTTATGTAGCCCACCTTCGTTATTGTGTCATACTCGCCCAAGTCGTCCCACACTGTCAACTTCACCGTATACGTGCCAGGATTCGTGTATGTGTAAACCGGATTCTGTTCCACTGAATCTACTGTACCGTTGTTCTCAAAGTCCCACGCCCAGGCTACGTTTGCCCCTAATGAAGTGTCGGTGAATTGAACGGTGAGCGGAGCAGTTCCACTGGTCGGAGTCGCTGTGAAACCTGCTATAGGCGGATCTGCAATAAAGTTCGCGGTAACCATTCTGGGACCAATCATAGTCAGATTCTTTGGTTTGTCAGTGCCGCTCAGATGGCCGCCCCAGCCTATCCACTCGTATCCTATATTTTCAGTCGCGTTACAGGAGACAACCGCGTTCTGGTCATACCAGTTGGAAGAGGGTGTCACAGTTCCGCCTTCCGGAGGAGAGACCAAGGTGGTCAGATAATACTGCGTCTTCCACGTCCAAGTAATTGTTGAATCTGTGGTTATCGTAAAGTTGACCGAGGTTTCTGTTCCGCTCACAGGGACTGAGCCTGTGCCGCTCCATCCGGTGCAGAGGTACTGGACGCCGGCGCTACCTGAGACAGGCGTGGTTCCGCAGTTGGCACTGACCGCGCCGCCGTCCACAAAATAAGTATCTCCCCTATTCGGGCTGGGATAGCCACGAAGGGAAGCAACTGTCAGTTTCCTGGAAACTGCGAAGTTCGCGGTCACGCTCTTTGGACCGCTCATAATTATCGCTGCCGGGTTCGCAGAACCTGTCAAATCGCCAGTCCAGTAGGAGAATATGTATCCCGTGTTTGCGGTTGCGGTGACAGAGGCTACTGCTCCCGCATCATAGTAAAAGCCGGAGGGAGGAGACACCGAGCCCCAGTTCACGTTATTCACTCCGCAAATCAATTGATACTGTGCCTTCCAGTTCCATGTAACGCTTGACACAGCATTCACAGAGAAGGGGCCAGTGTTGTTTGTAGTTCCTGACGCAGGCGCACTTCCTGTACCTGTCCAGCCTGTGCAGGCATACTGCACGCCTGGTATGCCAGCGACAGGGGAAACGACTGAAGACGCTGCCATCGCGCCGGACTCATACCACCCCGCACCTGTCGGCGAACTGTAAGGAGAGTTCACCGTCAGGTAATATTGCGTTTTCCAGTTCCAGGTAATTGTGGAGTTTGCGGTTATCGTAAACGAGTAGGAAGTCCCTGTTCCGTTGACAGGTATATTACCTGAACCGCCTGACCAGTCACCACAGACGTACCGGATTCCGGTGCCGCCTGAGATAGGCGTTGTTCCGCAGGAAACGGTGACCGAAGCATTATTAGTAAAACCGGTCGTTCCTACAGGCGGGTATGGATTGCCGCGAGCGGAAGTGACCGTGACAGTCCAAGCTTGAGCTCCAAACGCCGCGGTAACGCTTTTCGCGCTGTTCATACTTATTGTCGTCGGGTTTACTGAACCTGTCAAATCACCGCTCCAACTGGAGAACGCATTTCCCGAAGTAGGAATTGCGGTCACAGTCACGGCGGAACCCGCGGTCTGCCAAGTCGCGCCCGAAGGCGTTACTGAACCGGAGCCGCTCACCGCAGTGGTCAACTTATACTGCGTTACCCAGTTCCAGGTTATGGAAGAGTTATTCTTGATATTGAACGTAACAGGTGTTCCAGTCCAGTTGCCGCTGGGGCAGTCGCCTGTCCCCGTGTAAGATACACAGGTGTACTGTTTCTGACCAGGTGACATACCAAATTCAAGTTGCACCCACGGCAGGGCCGCGCTAAAGAAATCGTTAGCGCCGCCCAGGGGCGGTGGGTTGGTAGTGTCGCTGTACCAGCCATAAACCCTGCCGGTCTTTGAAGTGTCGCAGGCCCAGTAAGTGCGCCACCAGTCTCCGCCACCATCATCCTGCTGCCTGAAACTGATAAGCAGGTTGTCAGTGCCGTTGTAAGCGAACGGAGTTGTCAGTGTTATCTCTAACCAACTGCCGACCGGGCAGGCAGCAACGCTTATGTTTATGCTGGAATCAGTTAGAACCTGAGTGCCAGGGTCAACCCAGGTATTCGTCCCCGGATGCGCGATGAGGGCCGTATGTGTCATCCACATCTCACAATGCCTCAGGATACCAGGAGCGATATTACCAGTATCCTGGTAAGTGACTTTGAACCGAACTTTTGTGATAGTTCCAGACTTTCCTATTTCGCTTGCCAGATAGATTACCTGGGACCTGGCATAGTCGTAGAAGCAGTCAATCGGACCTGCCTGCTGAGAGCTGGTGGCGCTTGATATCTCCAAAGTGTCGCCGGTCGCTGCCACAGGCGAGGTAACTGAACAAGACATACCTTCGTTGTAAGTCCTGGTAGTAGTTCCGGCAGCCGGACTTGGCGAATCATAGCTGCCCGGGTTGGATACTGTGAACTGCGGACCGCTGAAGTTCGCAGTTACAGATATGGACGCTCCAGTCATAGTAACGGTCGTCGGGTTGGTAGAGCCTGTGACGCTGCCTGACCAGCTCTGGAACGTGCTTGTCGTGCTGCTGGCACTAATAGTTACTACAGCGTTCGCATCCTGCCAACTTGAGCCGGGAGTTACTGTGCCTGCGCCTGATGGACTCACCGCCATAGTCAGATAATACTGCGTCTTCCACTGCCAGGTTACCCACGAGTTCTGCTGGATATTGAATGTGACCGTGGTCCCTGTCCCGCTTGCAGGGGCTGAGCCTGTTCCTGTCCATCCTGTGCAGACATACCGCGTGTTAGTGGGACCAGCCACGGGCGAAGTGATAGAGCAGGTTACGCTCTGGTTGTAACTATAAGGAGGACTGGGTGTCACCGTTGGCGAACCGTAACCGCCCGGGTTGACCATTATCAGATTCGGATTCCCGAAGTTCGCAGTGACGTTTTTCGTCCCATTCATAGTGAGAGTTTTTGGGTTCTCGTAACCTGTCAAGTCGCCGCTCCAGTAGGAGAACGGAACTGTCGGGTCAGTTGGAGTTGCGGTTAGTGATACATCGCCGCCCTGCCAGGTCGTCCCTACCGCCGGCGTCGTTGTGCCTGCGCCTCCCGGACTCACCGCCATAGTCAACTGATACTGCGCTACCCAGTTCCAGGTTATCGTAGAATCCTGCGTGAGATAGAATTGGACAGAAGTTCCTGTTCCGCTCGGACAACTTCCCGTCCCTGTGTATCCTATGCAACCGTACCGCATATTCGCGCCTGTATTGAAGTCAAATTGCAGGTTCGGTACATAGGTTGTCGCAGCCGCGGGCGGCCAGTTCCCGCTGCCATCAGCGCAATACAGGCACCTCTGGGTCACGTTTGTCGTGTACCACTGCGTGTAAGACGCGTCTGCGCTGCCGTCTTCGTGTCTGAATGTGACTATCAGGTTGCTTGTGCCGTCGTAATTGAATGGCGTTGAAAGCGGTATTTCATACCAGGTGCCGACAGCGCCGCTCGGAACAGTGATGTTCCCGCTGAACACAAGCGTGGCGGGAGTTCCGCCAGCGTTTGTAACTGTCACGCAGTCAACGCCAGCCGCAATGTTGTAACTACTGCTGGTGCTGCCGTACCTGTAAATCCGGAACGTCAGGGTGTGAGTGCCCGCCGCAAGCGAAAACTCCCTTCGTGTCCAAGTTGTGGCAGTTGCGGTAACTGACTCCAGCGTGCCGCTAACGCTGTCAATGCAGCGGAAATAACTGGAGGTGCTGCTTCCTTTGTTTACATATCTCCAGTAAACAAGTGTCCCGCCTCCTGCTCCTATTGTGAAAGTCTTAGTCACATCGTAGGTCCCTGCAGTTGATTGAACTGGTGCAGAGTAGTAGGCACCGTAACTGCCTGCCTTCTTGTAAGAACTGTTGCGAGCCCAATATGATGACGACCACCCACCCATATCGGTCTCAAATCCGTGATAAGATTCGCCTTCAGCGGGGACCCAGGTATCGGTGGTCAGCGTTGTGGCGGTAGTGTGCGCCATATAGATTTTGACGCCGTTTATTGTATTGGTAGTGCCTGACGCGTTTGCGCGCTGGAACCGAATCTGGTTGATTGTCGCGGCAGAACCTAACTCGCTCGCGAGGTAAATCATCTGTGTGCGCCCATAAGCGGTGGAGATGTCTATGGGCCATTTCTGCATACTGGTTCCAGTGCCCACTGTCTTGGGAACAGTAGTGAGGGTATCCGGAGTCATTGTGCAAGTTACACTGGCGCCGTAATTGTAGGAATAGTTCCCGACCGCAGGATTTGGCGAGCCGTACCCTGTCGGGTTATAGACTACAAAATTCGGCTTGGCGAAGTTCGCAGTTACACTTTTCACCCCATCCATAGTAATAGTCGTCGGGTTGGTCGTGCCTGTGATGCTGCCTGTCCAGTTGATGAACGCGTATCCACTTCCCGTATTCGCGGTCGCAGTGAGTTGAACTATTGTTCCCGCATTATACCAGTAAGTGCCGGCAGCAGGAGTTACTGAGCCGTAACTTGAGTTATTTACCGCCGTGGTCAACTGATACTGCGTTACCCAGTTCCAGGTGATGGTTGAGTTCTGCGTTATCGTAAACGTGTAGAAAGTTGTTGTCCCTGTCGCAGGAATGTCGCCGGAACCACCTGTCCAGCCTGTGCAGACATACTGAATACCGGCGCCACCGGAGTATGGGGTGGTTCCGCACATTACCACGACAGACTTGTTATTGCCATAAATTGTCGTTCCCGCAGGCGGTATTGGGCTGCCCGCAGCGGAAGTAGATACAACATTCCATCTGGGGAAGCCAGGGTTGTACTCGTACGCGCCCATATCAACCGTGGTATTGTAAGTTCGCGGAGCGTCGTCCAAATCAGTCGTTATTCCGGTAGGCACAAGCGCGTTGCTTCCCGCATTTATGCACGGCGATACCGGCGTTGTGCCTTGCAGTCTGTAGTTCCTGTTTGTGGCGTCCACAAAGAGCGGGTTAGTGCCCGCAGCCAGGCAGTTGTTCAGAGTCGGCGAGCCGCTGTAAATATTTCCATAGTCGCAGTAATTCATTACGGTAGTGCCGCCTGCTATCTGAACGTCACACGCAGTGCTTCCATTCAATGTGTTACCGTAGATGATGCAGTTGTTCATCGTAATGTTAGGAAATGTTCCGCTGCCCCAGTCTCCCACACAGACGCCGCCGCCGGCGTAGGAGGCATTGTTGTTCGCTATTGTGCAGTTGTTGAGCACAATGGTGCCTGAGTAGAAGCCCAAGACGCCGCCGCCCTCCCTGTCTACTGCATCGTTGTTGGCTATCAAGCAGTTAGTCATCGTAAGGTTACTCCCCGCCTGAGCACAGATGCCGGAGCCATCGGCAGCGTGGCTGGCGGTAAGTTTATTGCCTGTTATTTCGCAGTTGACAAAGTTGGCAGTGGCGTTGTAAGTGCGGACGCCTGCGCCGTAGTCGGAGAAGCCACCAAGCATCGTGTTGTTCTTTATGATGCTGTTGGTTACTGTGGTTGTGCCGCCAGCATCGCTAATGTTGAGCCCGACGCCACTATTCCAGGCACTGCAGTTGACTACCGTGCAGTTGGTCATTGTGAAACTGCCGCCGCTCTCGGCATCCACTCCGCCGCAGGCATATTGCGCAAAGCAGTTGCTTATTACGCAGTTGGTAATTGTCGGACTGGCGCTATTGTCGCAGGCAATGCCGCCGCCGTCACCACCAGCCCTGCAACTGTCTATTATGCAGTCAGTGATTGTCGGACTGGCGCCTAACGTGCAGTAAATGCCGCCACCCATATTACCATAACCGGCGGTATAGCCGTTCTTGATTGTGAATCCCCCGACACTTGCTGAACTCGTCTCGGCGTTGTGGAAATAGAAAGCGCGGTGCACGTTGCTGGCACTGCCTTGAACATCAATAGTGCAGTTCGCTTTTCCGTTCGCTGACTGCAATACAATGTTTTTACCGTTGAAATCAAGGTCCACGTTCCCGGTGCCAGTATAAGTTCCATTAGCCACGGTAACAGTCCAGCCGCTTGTCCCTGCGAGGTTCAGCCCTTGCTGAATCGTCTTGACCGCGTTTGCCCAACTGAAGCCATTGTTGGCATCGCTGCCGTTTGCGCCATCAACATATATGTTCTTACCTGGCACGCTGAAGTTAGCCGTAACGGTTTTCGCCGCGTTCATAGTAACGGTCGTCGGGTTGGAGGTTCCAGTAACATCGCCTGTCCAGTTGACAAATGTGCCGCCCGATACCGGAGTTGCGGTCAGAGTTACTACTGCGCCGCTTGTCTGCCAAGTCGTGCCTGAAGGCGTTACTGTGCCCATAGCCGAGTCATTTACTGCAACGACTAAGCTATACTGTATTCCCCAGTTCCATTGTATTGTTGAAGTCGCGGTAATCGGGAATGTTACTGTATTCCCTGACCCGCTTGGACAACTGCCTGTCCCCGTATATCCCAAGCAGCCTCTTCGCATGCCCGGGTCAGGAGGTTTCACAGTCCCACTTGTAATTGCTATTGAGTCAACCCAGCCGCAGTTGCTGCCGATACTGGCATTCGTGTAAGTATCTCTCGCGAATTCCCATCTCAAAGTATGCTGAGTGTACGGAATATCTGTCCTTGCTGTAAGCGTGTATGTCTGCTGTGTCCACGCAACCTCACCGCATATGCCGGTCTGCTTTACGCCGTCTATATAGAAATTCAAATAATCAGGGTATGACCCGGACTCCGAACTGACTTTCCAATAGAAGGTCAGCGTTGCACCGCCAGTTGCTACGAGGAAATCCCTTTCCATATAACTGCTTGCACCGTCGGGGAGAGTATTACAGGACTGAGCGCAGTAAGTGCCAGCCTGCGGTAGCGTCGTGACAGCGGTCCAAGGTTTGTTTAGTGGAACACCGCCAGTTCTGTACTGACTCAGTGTGCCTGTCTCAAAATCCAAATTGGAGAGAGAAGCGTCTGTGCTCGTATTCGTGATCGTTACATCGTCAAGCCAAGCGCAGTCTGCTAACTCTGTCCAGGAAGGGTCCTTTATATATCGCCACACGACCCTGTGCGCCCCTTCCAACAGATTGTAGGTCTTTTGCTCCCATCCATAAGGTAGCCCATTATTAGCCCCGCCGCTGCTGCCGGAACCCAAGCCGCTAATTCTCGCCGTGAACGGACCAGGAGCATAGTAGGGGTCTGCCCATACCTTCGGGTCGTATGTGGTAGGGTCTAAGTAGAATTCAAGGAGGTCGTAGTTCTTCTCCGAGTCAACATTCCACCAGAATGTCAGCGTGCCGCCTCCAGCCGCTATATTGAAAGTTTTCTCTATCCAAGTGAGCTGGCTGTGCGTAATAGGCCCAGACTTGGCACACCAACTGCCACTATGCATGTCTGAACTGGAAGCAGCCCAGTTCGCAGTGCCGCCTGTTGACCACGCGACCACGCCGTCATTTAGGTTGCCGCTCTCAAAACCATCGGTCCAGGTCCCGATGCCTACCAGCGGCAGATTGTAATAAGCGGGGTCCATAGTGCAGGTTACGTTTGTGCCGTGTGTGTAGGAGTAAGGTCCACCTACCGCAGGAGTAGGTGTGCCCCAACCCGATGGGTTGGTTACTGTAAGCGTCTTATTGACAGCGGTGACGAAACTCGCCGTAACGCTTTTCGGTCCGGTCATAGTTATTGTGGTCGGGTTTGTTGAACCGCTCAGGTCACCACTCCAAGTGCTGAATGAGTACCCAGAATTCGCAGTTGCGGTCACAGTTACTATCTTGCCCGCATCCTGCCAGCCCGATGAAGGCGCCACTGTACCGCCAGTGCCAGCCGCAGTGGTCAGATAATACTGCGTCTTCCAGTTCCAGGTAACGCCTGAAGCCTGGGTCATAGTGAAGGTGCCGGTGTTAGTCGTAGTCCCTGATGCAGGCGCGTCTCCTGTGCCTGTCCAACCTGTGCAGACGTACTGAATACCTGTCCCTCCACTTACAGGCGAAGATACCGAAGACGATGCTGTTGCACCGCTGTTATACCAGCCAGCACCCGTCGGCGAACCGTAGGGAGAGGTAACTGTCAGTTGATACTGCATCGTCCAGTTCCACGTAACGCTTGAAGCCTCGCTAATGGCAAAACTGGTAGCGGTTCCACTTCCCGAATCGGGCGCAGAGCCTGTCCCTGTCCAGCCTGTGCAGATACATTGAATACCCATCCCTCCGCTTGCTGGCGAAGTAACTGAAGATGATGCTGTCGCGCCAGAGTCATACCACCCCTCACCCGTCGGCGAACCGTAAGCAGAGGTAACTGTCAGGTAGTACTGAGTCGTCCAGTTCCAGTTGACAGTTGTCGGCCCAGTCATACTGAAACTGGTTGAACTTCCACTGCCTGAACTGGGCGAAGAATCTTTCACGGTCACTGTCCAGCCTGCGCACACATATTGAGTCCCCGCCCCACCATTCACAGGCGAAGATACTGAAGACGATGCTGTTGCGCCGCTGTTATACCAGCCAGCGCCTGTCGGCGAACCGTAGGGAGAAGCAACTGTCAGGTAATATTGCGTTGTCCAGTTCCACGTAACGCTTGAAGCCTCGGTCATAACGAAGGTGCCGGTGTTAGTTGTAGTTCCTGACGCAGGCGCTGAACCTGTACCTGTCCAGCCCGTGCAGATATATTGGATACCTGTCCCTCCGCTTACTATAGAAGGAGAGACTGAAGACGATGCTGTTTCACCGAAATTATACCAACCCGCACCTGTCGGCGAACCATAATCAGAGTTCACAGTAAGATAAACCTGACTTGTGGCGAAATTCGCCGTAACGCTTTTCGGTCCGTCCATAAACAGTGTGGCAGGGTTTGTAATACCGCTCAGGTCTCCGCCCCAGTCGGTGAACTTGTAATTTATATTCGCGATTGCAGTCACGGTTACATTGCCCGCATCCTGCCAAGTTGTGCCTGACGGGGAGACCGAGCCGTAACTGGCATTGTTGACCGAAGTGGTCAACTGATACTGTGTCGTCCACGCTACCGTCACCGTCTTGGGTCCATTCATTACTATAGAGCCTGATGCTGGTCGTGCTTCATACCTCGTCCCTGCTCCTCCTGATACTGGACTCGTTACACTCCAGTCTGCTGTCGTCCCTGAATCATACCAACCCGCTCCTACTGGATCTCCTCCTCGCTCTGATACTATTGTCAAATAGTACTGTGTCGTCCACACTACTGTCACTGTCTTAGCTGCATCCATCGTTACATCGCCTGAAGAGGTATATGCTACATACTGCACCCCTTCTGCGCCTGCTACTGGTGTCGTCACGCTCCAGTGCGCTACTGTCCCTGCATCATACCAGCCTTCCCCTGTCGGTGAATCATACGCAGATATCACTGTCAGATAATACTGTGTTGTCCATGCTACCGTTACTGTCTGTGGAGCATCCATTACAACAGAGCCTGAAGCTGGTCGCGCTTCATAACGTGTCCCTGCCGGTCCCGCTACTGGACTCGTCACACTCCAGCTCGCTGTCGTCACTGCATCATACCACCCCGCCCCTACTGGATCCCCTCCTCGCTCTGATACTATTGTCAGATAGTATTGTGTCGTCCAGACTACTGTTACTGTCTTGGGAGCATCCATCGTTACATCGCCTGAAGAGG
>Ga0315280_10000823_pt1 | contig 56178 bp, 42 predicted proteins | sample YL17G06_40_MG_FD_203697 | JGI IMG/M metagenome (GOLD analysis project Ga0315280, IMG submission 203697) | Sediment microbial communities from Yellowstone Lake, YNP, Wyoming, USA - YL17G06_40 | ecosystem: Environmental > Aquatic > Freshwater > Lake > Sediment | place: USA: Wyoming | collected... | reverse complement strand
CGCCCTGGTGGCGCGCCGGGAACGCTATCGAAGGCTGAGGGGACAGTGCAAAGATACAAGAGCGGGAACATCGGAGGTGTAGCTAACCCAAGACCCCCTTCTGTCCCACTAACGCTGACGCCGGACAAAGGCCTCCAGACCATCATTGCAGAGCAGACGGCGCCCGCGAGCCAGGGCAGGCTGGTGGAGGCTGAGGGGGAGGATGGCGCTGCCCCCCGGGCCGCTCAGCTTGGCTTCACCGTCTGGCGGGTGAACGACTACGACCTTCAGATTCAGCACAACGAGGCGGTGAACCTGGCCTGCGAGCACATCGGGATAGAGCGCACGCGCTCCGACAGCTTCTTCGACGGCACGCTCGGCAACAGGCTGGTCAAGATCATCCCCTTCGGTCACCCGCTCAGCCCGGTTGACCTGGAGGAGATCAAGCGCGAACTCGACGCCCGGCCGGATGAAGACCGAAACGTCGTGGCCGTCTGCCTGGGCAAGGAGTTCGCCGCGGACAAGTGGCTTGAGGACTGGAACCGGCTTCGCCGCGGGAAGGGCGCGGTCAACCGGGTCGAGGCTATCGAGCTTCGCACTGACCCGAAGTACGGGAAGTTCTTCGCCCACCAACCGGCTAAGGCCAAGGTGAAGATCGGCCGGAGGAAGGACCGAATCACGGTTGAGATCGCGGACTTCATCTCCCCCACCATCCTCGAGAGACTCCAGCAGCAGGCCGGGATCGTGAAGCCGACCATCGAGGACTGGCGGGCGATGGTTGACTGCGTGATGATAGACCCGGCCTACAACGGCGAGGTGTTCAACATCGCCTTATCCGACGTGCCCGAGAAGAAGTCCGACCTGGTGGAGGGCAAGTACGACCTCCCCGCACCGAAGGGCACGACCGCAGTAGCCGTGAAGATCGTGGACATGCTGGGGGAAGAGGTGCTGGTGACGCGGGATGTGTAGCGCAGGTTGCGGTCGAGCACATTGCTCTTGAGAAAGGCGAGGCGCTGCCCCTCGATCCAGTCTCTCCGCATCAGCGCCAGCAGACAGAACGAGCCCGCGCACATACAGAGCCCGATGAGACCCCAGGTGAACAGGGGCTGCCGCCAGGCCGCCCAGGGGATCGCCTGGTGCTCCGGCAGGCCCTCCCAGAGCCAGCGGATGGCCTCGGGCTGGTTCACCGTGAGCCAGAGGGGGATGTGGGGCTGAACGAGGACGGCCCACCGATTCTCGGGGCTGGCGAAGTACTGGCTGGCGGTAGCCATAATGGTGACGAAGCTGGAGAAGCCGGTGGTGGAGAGCCCAGCGGTGGCGGCGACGATAGCGTAGACAGTGAGCACTTCCGCACGGGTGAGAGCGCGCTGTCGAGCGCGCCAGAGGAGCAGCCCGTTGATCGGCCCTAGCACGAGCAGGAGCGCCAACAGAGAGGCCCCATTGACCGGGCGGGTGCCCAGGTCAGGGCCGTCCTTCACATCGCTCAGGTACGGGAGCAGGAAGGCGAAGCCAACCACCAGGGCCAGCCCCAGAGCCACCGCGCGCCCGCTTACGGCCGAGAGGCGAGCCCCAGCCAGTGTCTCCGATGCTGAAGCAGCGCTAGCGAGATGAGAAGGGAGCCGCTGCACATTGCACCATCAGTGGCCGCCGCTTCCGTCCAAGGCGGTGCGAGTCCTGCCCCGACCTGCCCTTGCCAACCGCCTGTGGAGCCGGCCTGAGAACACCCCCTCGACTCCGGCTACCCCTTCGGATGGGAATCAGTGCTCGGGGTTCGGCCAGGCACAATGGTGAGGGCCGATGCTGTTGGCGAATGCGACTCCGCCTGTCACATTGCAGGAACCATCCCCACCTCGTCGGATTACCGTGATGCGGCATCTCGGGAAGGGAGCACATGGTGATGAAGAGCATTCTTTCTGGTGCGGCTGCTCTGACGCTGGTGTGGTTGCTGTGGACAACCGGGGAATGCGCTCAGGGAGAGGGTGCGAACATGATCCTCAACGGGGATCTCGCGAACGACTCCGATGGCGATGGGATGGCGGACCACTGGCAATTCTCCGGCGACGCGGACGTCAAGGTCACGTGGGCACGGGATGCGGGCGCACACGGGGGCTATTCCCAGAGGATCACGTGCACGCAGCTCGCTGCGAAGTCGCCGAGTAGCCACGCTATGCTTGCCCAGGTGAATGCCTTCGCCCTGCGCAGAGGGCATTGGTACCGCCTGAGCTTCAACGCCAGAGGAGAGATCGCGAGTAGGGCGGTCAACGTCGGGATCAGTGACATGAAGACGTGGGACTCGTGCGGGCTGAGCGATGTGTTTCGCGTCGGGCCGGAGTGGCGGCCGCAGGGATTCGTGTTCTGTGCGAACCGGGATATCTCGACCGACATCCGCCTCCAGATCTGGTTCACCGAGGTCGGTTCGCTGTGGATAGATGATGTGCGACTGGAGGAGGTCCCTGCGGGCTCTGCCGCGACCACGCGGCGATACACCGAAGTCGTGCCGAGCATCGGGTCGAAGAATCTGGTCCCGAACGGCAGCTTCGAATGCGGCACGAGCGGGTGGGGGAGCATAACCCAGGGCGTCGACTGGGGCGACAGCGGGCTGATCACACTCGTCGGGGGAATCGACGGCCACGCATCCGAAGATGGCACGAGCAGTTTTCGGATCGACCTCGATAAGGCCACGGCCCTCGTGCTCGCGTTTGACTACTTCGACGTCGAGCAGCGGCCGGTGCATATGACGCTGGTGGCAAGCCGCGGGTGGATAGGCGTGACGCCGGGGCAGGAGTACACGCTTTCGGCCTATGTCAAAGCCGATCCCGCCGACACCCCGTGTGTGCTAGCGGCTCAAGAGGCATTTGGTGGTCTTCAGACGCATGGGTTCGAGGCCACGGGCGAGTGGCGGCGAGTCACCTTCACGTTCAGGCCGCAGGCAGACCAGGTATTCGTCGCCGTAGGGCCGGATCTGACGAATTCACCCCTGCGGAAGGCGACGGTCTGGGTCGACGCAATCCAGCTCGAGATGGGCTCCGAGGCGACGAGCTACGAGCCGCGGTCCCCAGTGGAGGTTGGACTGCAATGGGAGCGGCCCGGTCACCTGTTCTCGTCGCCAGAGGACGCGCGTGCGATCGTGACCGTATACAACGCTGGAACAGCGGCGGCCCGAGTTCACGTGGACGCAGCCGTCACCGATTTCTTCGACAAGGAGGCGGCGAGACCGCGGCTGGAGGTCGAAGTCCCTCCAGGGCGAGGGGTACAACAGGTCCTGAGGCTCGGGGTAGAGCACAAGGGCTTCTACCGCATCAAGTTGCGGGCCGATCCAGGAGTCGTGCTTCCCATCAACGCCGAACGCTGCGGCGTGATCGACGCGCACCCAGATGCGAATGGCATCTTCGGGATGAACCATGCGTATGCGGCGCCCGAACTCCTCACACTCAGCAGGGAGATCGGCCTGACGTGGATGAGGGACTGGTCGCTCAAATGGCAGGCGGTTGAGCCGGAGAGGGGAAGGTTCGATTTCTCCGGGATGGACTTCCAGATCGACCGGATCGTGGACCACGGGCTCAACGTCGATGCGCTGCTTCCGTTCCCGTCGAGTGACTGGAGCAGCAGCGCGCCGCCCGACGTCAGGTCAAGCCAGGACATGGGCGAGCATGCGCGGATGGCCTACAAGCCAAGGGACCTCAACGAGTTCGCGGACTACGTGCGCGCGACCGTCAAGCGGTACGCGGATCGCGTGCATGTGTGGGAGATACTGAACGAGCCGCTCTACACCGGCTACGCGGTGCCGAGATCGACCGGGCATACGGTTCAGGACTACGTGGCCCTGCTCAAGACCGCCTACCAGGCGATCAAGGAAGTGGACCCGAAGGCGTTCGTGATCGGCGGCGTGGCCGACGACCCGGACGGGATCGTACAGGACTTCATACCGGCCGGTGGGTTGGACTGGCTCGACGGGATCAACATCCACATCTACCCGGTCATCCGCCAGCCGGAGAGCTACCTGACTGGCCTGGAGAAGCTCAACGCGATGATGCAGGAGATGGGGAAGCGGCGGCCGATCTACTTCACCGAGGGCTCGTACTACGGCGAGGACGACCTGCCGTTCAAACCGTTCAACCCCGGGGACTCGCTGATGAGGCCGCTGGACAGCGAGCTTGAGTGCGCGTCGTACCAGGCCAGGTTCAACATCATCCTGATGTCGCAGAAAGTGAAGATGATCATCTATCACGCCGGCACGGGCGGGTCGCTGAACAACCCGTCCGTGGGCGGCATCTTCTTCGAGTGGGACGGCGCCCCAAGGAAGATGGCGATCTCGCAGTCAGTGATGACATCGCTGTTCGGCGCCGATACCGAGTGCATTGGCTCGGCATCGGATCGGGTGCGGAGTTTCGCTTTCCACTCGCGCGGCCGCAGCGTGGTGGCGCTCTGGGACGAGAAGTACCAGCATCTCGCGCTCGCCCCTCCCCGCGGGGCAAAGGTAGTAGACCTGGCGGGGGCCCAGGTGAGGAACGCACAGGTGACCCTCGGCGAGATCCCCTGTTACATTGTCTTCAACGAGGAGATGCCCATAGAGCAGGTGCGGGATGCGCTGAGGGGGTGCATCAGCACGGGGTGACGGGCCGAGAGGGGAGCCCAGGCGTCTGCTCTGCTTGCCGCCGCGGTCAGCACCATCGGTCGGAAGTGGCGAGGGATGATCGGTGCCTCGTGCATAGCTGTACAGGGACCAGCCACTGAAGCCGGTCCGCGGTCCTCTGCTGTCGAGGACCTGATCTTGCTCCAGGCCTGCTGCGTTCTGTCGGACCATCCTGGCCGAAGGCCCCTGGCCACTCCCCACTCCGGCTACCTCTCGGCCGGGAGTCAGCGTCCGGGATTGCCTCGTGCATGGGACAGCAGTCGCGCCACAGTCGCGATGACTGGGTGAACCGCGCGGTCCCGGCTGTTGGGCAGGCAGCCTGCCCATTCCGGCTCCCCCCAGGTCACCCCGCGCGCCCGCGCGTACTCCAGGTACCCCACAGCCTTGGCCAGTGCCACAGACGCGACGTTGCTGATGGAGGTGGAGTGCACGCATACCCGGCCCCTGACCTGCATTTCCCGCGTCCACGCTGCGAGCAAGGCCTTTCCATGGCCTCGGCCGCGGTGTTCCTCGGCCACCCCAATGCCGTCCTCCGCGACCAGATGCGCCATCTCGGCCACCGGTGGTTCATGCGTGATGATCTCGCCGACCGCCTGCGTGCCGATGAACAGGCCGAAGGCCTCTCCTCGCTGTGCACTCGGGTGCTCTGCCGCACTCACGAACCCGCCCCCCTCGTCTCTCTGTCCATCACCACTGGTGTCAGCGCCCGCACCTCGCCATCGCACGGCGCGGCTTCAGCCCTGCCCGGATGATAACAGATGACGCTCATCTCTCGCGTGTCCATCGCGACCCCGCGCAGTGACCGCTGCAGGGCCTGACAGGCCGGTGACACGAAGTCATCCTGCAGCATCTCCTGCGGCTTCCTTCCCCACGCCAGCCGCACCACGTCCACAAGTGCCGCGGGATGTACGGAAACTGCCACGCGGTCGCCGAAGTCAACTACCCAGAGAAGCCGCACGAACCCGAACCCCCGCTCCGCGTACGTCCGCCGATCGCATGTTGCCACCCCGACCTGCCCTGCCTTCAGGTCGGGCACGCTCACTCCCAGCCGCACCGAGTAGAACCGGCCCAGTACCCCCATCGCGCCCAGCATCGTCGCGCTGCCTCCTCTGCCGGCAGGCTGGCGCTCTCCAGCCCGCCGATACACCGTTCTGCCCACGGCCCCATGCCATTCCGCCTGCGGTCGCTCTAGCCTGCCCCGTGCTGGTATCCGCGGCCGACGGCATCCTCGGCGCCTCCCAACACAGGAGTCTCCCTGATGGCCGAGAACGCCACGATCGCGGCTACAGGTGAGTCCTGAACGCCAGATGAGTTGCTGGACAGTACGCCAAGGGATAGCAGGAGGGCCGCGCCGAAACATGGCCGTCAGGAAAGACTGGTTACCGTCCCTCGGGGGGACATCGCCCTCGAACAGGGCAGACACTCGCAGATCGGGAGGATGCCGCAGTGCGCTGGCTGGAGATCACGACGACCGAGATGGAAGAGGCGCGGGAGCGTGCCGGAGGTGTTGCCCTGGTCCCGATCGGAAGCATCGAGACCCACGGCCCACACCTGCCGGTGGGATGTGACGCGCTGATCGTGGACCGGGTAGCGGACCTGGTGGCCGAGGAGGAGCCGGTGGTGGTGCTGCCGATGCTTCCCTACACGTGGAGCCCGCAGGCGCGGCGGCACCCGGGCGCGATCACCATCGAGGCCACGCACCTGGTCCGGTTCATGGAGGACCTGTGTGACGAACTGTGGCGGAACGGGTTCACCAAGATCGTGCTGCTGCACGCGCACGGGGGAAATGTGCCTCTCGACTCCCTGATGCCTGCGCATATGGTGGAGCGCGGAAAGCCCTACGCGCTCTATTGCATCGGTCCCTGGAGCGGGCTGGATCCCGAGGTGCTGTCGCGAGAGCGACAGCGGGCGCCGATCGGTCACGCCTGCCATGTCGAAACCAGTTCGCTGATGTACGTGCGCCCGGATCTCGCCAAGCTCGGCAACCTGGAGGGCGAGGACATCAGCCCCCGGGAGGGCCCCCAGGTGGGCGCCGCGCAGACTGGCATCGGGTGGATCGAGCGGTTCCGCTACGGTGTCATCGGCCAGCCGGCGCTGGCGACTGCCGAGCTCGGGGAGGAGCTAATCCGGGGGTGGGCCCACGGGGTGGCCGAGACAATCCGCAAGATCAAAGCGGACGCTGTGACGCCGGAGGTGGTGAAGGAGTTCACGCGGTGATGAGCGACTGAAGGAGCGAAGCCCGATCACCGGCAAACTCACTCCGCGTCGGCGAAGCGCCCGAGCGCCTGCCTTACGCCAGTCTCTGAGGCGCGAATGGCCCCGTGGGTCATCTCCAGGCTGCGCAGGTTGTGACGGCCCGAGATCCCCGGCTCCGGCCCACCCCGCACGTAGGCGAGGAACTCGGTGAGCACGATGCGCTGCAGCTCCGGCAGCCTCCGGTTGTTGAAGGCTTCGCCGTCCTCCCAGCCGGAGAGGACCTCCTCTCCATTCAGGTAGACGCGATCTTTCCTGACTTCCGCGAGACCGTCGGTGCCCTCGATCCGCCACTCCGTCAGCCAGCTCGCGGCGCCCGCGCGGGTGGGCACGGCCCGATAGCAGACCTGTACGCCGTTGTCCATCTCGAAGGCGACATGGCCACTGCGCATCCCCGGCCCGGTGACCCAGGGCGGGTTGAAGTTCGTCGCCCACACCCACCGCGGGTCGGTGCCGAGCACCCAGCGCAGGAAGTCGAAGTGGTGGATGGACCCCTGCACGAGGAGCGGATACGGCATGGGATAGGTTCCGCCGTACCCCTCTCGCCCATAGAAGAAGTCCATGTGGACGTAGCCGATCGGCCCGAGCACCCCCGAGGCCACCAGCTCGCGCAGTTCCAGGAGGAGAGGGTGCCAGCGCATCTGGTGGGCGATGACGAGCCGGCGATCGCATCGCGCCGCCTCTCGCACCATGTCCAGGCCCGTCGCCCACGCGTCGCTCATCGGCTTCACCGCGAGCACGTGCTTCCCGGCACGCAGGGCGCGCACTGCGTGCGCATGGCGGACGTTCTGCGGCGCGCTGTGGATGATCGCGTCGGCCTCGGTCCGCTCCCACGGAAGCTCGTCGCCCAGAACGCAGCAGCTGTCCGGCAGGGCGAAGTGCCTCGCGGCCTCCGCGAGCTTACCCGCGTCGATATCGACGAGTCCGACCACTTCCACCTCGGGGGTGGTACTCAGGGCAAGGCGCCACGAGGTGCCAAAGCCGCCGACTCCGATCAGCAGGACTCGCATCGGTCGCTCTCCTATCCAGGCCCGGCGCTGCTGATGCCCTCCCCCCAGGGCGGCGTCGCAGTCATGCCCCGACGCGCCGAGAGGAATTCAGCGGCCGAACGAGGCAAGGGTTCCAGACCTACGGAGTCTCTTGCCTCATGGTTAGACCATGAGGCAAGAGACTCCCGGCGAGAGAGCGTGACGCCTGTCTGGCGAGATTCTCTTGCGTTACGGGCATAACCGTAACGCAAGAGAATCCTTAGTCTGCAGGCTCCTATAGGGGCACGGGCCATCGGGGTGTGTATCCGTCAGGGAGGCTAAGAGGCGCGGCCGCCCCAGTTCTTGGGCCGCCCAGCGATTGGCGTCGGTCGGACCCAGGAGGGGCGATTCCCTTGGCACGGTCCCCGTAGTGTCTGAGACTCGTCGGAGCGTACCGGAGGGGATGAGCGCCGGCTCGTCGACGGAATGATGGACTAGGGCGGGGCGCCATCCGGCCTCGTCGGCAGGGGCTAGGGTGACGATCATAGGTCTGGACCCCGCGACTGACAGCGCCGGGGGCTACGCATGCCCCGGCGTTCAGGGGTGAGCAGCACACCCGGTGCGAACTACGCGGCCCTGCGGTAGTACGAGTTGAGCGGTCTGCCGAGGAACTGTTCGCACTCCACCGTGCCCTCGTCAACCGCCCGTGAGGCCGACCCCGGCCACCCCCGACTCCGGCTACCCTCTCGGCCTGGCGCAACTGCCGGGGTCCAGTCGCGTGTGGGCGCGCGTCGGCCGATCCTTCTGCAGGGAAAGCACGTCACTTGCGACCCCCGAGCACCTCCCTGATCTTCGCAGCCACCGCCTCCGCCAGCACACGATTCCCATACTCGGTCATGTGCACCCCATCCTCACAGATGCCCCGCTCGAGGCCGGCACGGACGACGTGTCCGTGCAAGTCGTTCACCACTGCTCGCCCCACCGCGCGGAGTGCGACCCGGTTATAGTGCTGCACGTCGGCTTCGTGTCGGCGGAAGCCCTTGGTAGCTTGGTGCCACGCGTCGATGACTGGCGTGATGGTGGCCCATACCAGCTTCGCCGGGGTGCAGCTCCGCAGTTGGCTGAAGATCATCCGCAGGTTCTCGGCATACTGATCAGGCTCCACCCGGTGCGGCGCGTCGCCCACGTCGATGGCTAAGTCGTGCAGGCCGCAGTTGAGGTGGATCAGGTCTGCCTCCCGGCCCAGGGCCCATGGCTCCAGGTGCGCGAGCACATTCGCGCTGGTACCCGCGTTCTCCTCCGGCTGCCACACCTCTGCCCGGCCGGTGAGCAACTCTCGCACGAGTGGCCCATAGGCCATGGCAATGGAGTCACCGATGATGATCACCTGCTTCATGCTCCGTCCTCTCTTGCCGGCATAAGCGCCCGCTTCCAGGGCCGGATCGCGGAACCTGCCATGTCACAGCACCAGCCGTCTCGGCTGTCCGTGGACGCGCACCCGCGGTTGGCGGTCCCCATTCGGCGTTTCCCGCCATCCTCCGCGTCCCCCCCAACAGGACGATCAGCGATCACCGAGAATCCCACGATGGGGGCTGCAGGAGCGGGCTGGGAGCCAGATGAGTTCCTGGACAGGACGGGGCTGGGAGCACCGGTTGGGAGACACAGGGAGCCCCTCACACCCGACCCATGGGGGCAAGGCAGCGGCCGCCGGAACGGACGACGCGGCTGCGATCAGCACTGGAGACCGGAACGCGTGCGCATAGTGACGAGGACGGCACAGCTGGCGCTGGACACCATCTTGGGGAAGCCGAGCGCGGGCATCCCAACATTCTTTCTCCACCTCATGGAGCACGCGCAACTGGAACGGCTGGCGGGAGTGCAGCAGGGGGTCTATCGGTGCCGCCCCGACGAGGTCTACCTGGCCTGCCAGCGCGCCGTCGGGGTGTGCCTGCTGGATCAGTATCTCGCGGACAACCCGCTGACCATGGGAGACCGGGGCTATGAAGGAAGGGAGCGGGGGGCGACCACCGGAGCGGAGGAGATCGTCCTGGAGGGCTTACCCATCGACTCGCCCGAGGCGGTGGTCGAGCACCTCGAGCGCATCGAGTTCCCGCGGCTGCAGGCACAGCTGACGGCCTTCGACGAAGATGAGCGGGTGGCCGGGATACTCGCGCAAGAGACAGCCCTGCAGGAGCGGCTCGGCCCCACCATTCTCAAGAGCGGACACGGATTTGTGTCCTTTCCTGCTCTGGCCTACAGTGCCTATGGATATGCGCAGTACTTCAGTGCCTATGCGCTCTACCCCGAGGTGATGGAGCGGCACTTTGCGCTCCAGGCCGATGTGGCGCTCCGCCACAACCGTGCCGCAGCCCGCGCCTACCAGGAGGGGAGCCTTCCGCCGCTGCATCGGCTCGACCACGACATGGCCGACTCGCGCGGGACGCTGGTGGATGTGCGCTCTCTCGACCGCCTCTGGTTCCCGCACTTCGCCCGCTGTCTGGAACCCCTGCTCCGCGCGGGAGTGCGCCTGATCTGGCACTGCGACGGGAACCTGATGGCCATGGTGCCGCGCTTGCTGGAGGTTGGCATCGTCGGATTCCAGGGGTTCCAGTACGAGGATGGGATGGACTACCCGGCGATCTGTGGGATGCGCACCCGAGAGGGCGATGAGCTCACCATCGTCGCGGGAGTCTCGGTCACCCGGACGCTGCCGTTCGGCACCCCGGCGCACGTGAGGGAGGAGTTGTCCTGGCTGGTGGAGCACGGGCCGAGGACCGGCCTGCTCCTGGGGGCGAGCAGCTCCGTCACCCCCGGGGTGCCGTGGGCGAACATCGAGGCCCTCGTCGAGGGCCTCCAGCACTACCAGCGGCATGGGAGGGGCTAGGCCGGACCAAAGGCAGCGGCCACCTTCCCCCGCCGACCCCCGTGAAGCCGGCCTTGGAGTGTGCTGTGGTTCTGCGCGCGGTCCCTGCTCCCGTATGCTCATGCCAAAGGGCGATGGGACACCCGTGAGCGCCGTCTGGGCCAATGAACGGGCGGGGGACTTCCATTCAGATAGGACGAGTCGGCGGCGCTCTCGGTCGCTATTTGCCGACGTCCGACCTCCGCGGCTGCGTCGCTGCCTGCCCTCGTCCCGAAGGCCGGCACGGCCCAGTCCGACCCGGAAACCAGTGCCTCGAGTGGGCCTACCCTATCGCGTTTGGAGCAGCCCCCGCATGAAACCGGCTCCCCAGGCGGCGGCGATCTCACCATGGGGCTCGCTCCGGAAGCGTCCGAAGTGCTCGCAATGCACGGGGCCGTCGTAGCCGACCTCGCGAAGGGCCTCGGCCACGGCCGCGAAGGGCACGCGACCGTTGCCGAGCAACATCTCCGGGCAGTCGCCACCGATCTCAGCCGCGTCGCGGAAATGCACGAAGTGGATCCGACCGGCCAGCCGGCAGATGGCCTCCAGCACACTATCTCCGGCCTGGTAGTAACTGCCCGCGCACAGGCACACGCCGTTGTGGGCATCGGGTACCGCGTCGAACAGCGCCAGGTAGCTGGCCGTGTTCCACAGCGCGTGTCCCGTCTGCCAGCCACCATGGATGGCTAGCCTCATGCCGGCGTCCGCGCAGGCGCCAACCATCCGCCGATAGGAGCGGTAGATGCAGTCGCGGTAGCTCTCCGAGTCCGCACCTCTAGGGATGACGCCGGTTTCGAACACCTGAGCCACCGGCACACCGGCCTCGCCCAGCACCGCGATGTCCTGACAGATCGTGGCCAGTTGGCTCTCGCATTGGTGCCCGTCTGCGTCTCGGCCGATCCAGCCGACGGTCACCACAGCCAGGCCGATCCCGGCGTCCGCGAAGGGAAATGCGAATACGCGCAGGTCCTCCCGCGTCAGCAGGCCCTTCTCCTGGCGACCCGGGATCTGCCTCACGTCACACACTAGCTCGCGGATCTGAACGTCCTGGAGAAACCGTACCGTCGCGGCCAGGTCATCGCCGCACATGCCGAAGTGCAGACTCGGTCTCACCTCGCCGCTCCTTCCGGGTTGCCACGCGAGGAACGCCTACTCCGGTCTGAGCTACCGGCGACCACGGCCGGAGGGCGGCTGCCTCACACCGGCGTCTCCAGCAACCAGCGCACCAGCCACTGCTTCGCTTCCGCCCACATCTCCGGGGGGACAGCGTGCCCGACGCCCGGGTAGATGATCAGACGCAGTCGCTCGGGATGGGAGTAGTAGGGGCGAACGGCGGCTTCGAGGCGCTGGTTGCACTCCATCTGCACCAGATCATCGCTGTCCCCGTTGAGCATCAACAGCGGTCGATCCGAGAAACGCTCCGGATGCTCGATGGGGTCGTATCGGCGCACAAGTTCATCCAGCGCGGGCCGGTAGAAGGTGGGGAAACCCTCGCCGCCGATGCCGTATCTGGTCGCGCGCAGTTCCATCAGATGGCGGAAGTCGCCGCTGCCGATGAGGGAGGCGCCCACCGAGATCCTCGGCTCCAGGGCCATGGCGAGTTGCGTGACGTGTCCGCCCAGGGAGCCGCCGGTGACGCCGACGCGATCCGTGGCGATGCCCAGGCGTGCGGGCAGACAGTCTATGAGCAGCGAGATGTCGCGCGCCGTGCCCAGGATGATGCCATACATCATGTCCGCCGGGTTGTCGCTGTTGCCCTCGCGATCCACCATTCGGCGGCCATGATTGCGTTGCTCTACGCCAACGGCGATGAGACCCGCGCCGGCCAGCTCGCGGCACCAGGCAAAGGTGTCCGCCGCGTTACCCCCGCGCCCATGGGTGACGAACACCACCGGCGCATCGAGCTTCCGTTCGGCGCCGAAGATGAAGGTCTCTAGTCCGGCGACACAAGCGGCGAGATAGTCCGGACGGGCCATCGCAGTAGGTGTTCCTTCTTGAGAGCGCTGGACCTGCTCACCCCAAACGGCAGGCAGGTCGCCCTTGCGGATAGCCTCGAGTTGGGGCTGGGAGCGCGCCTCGAAGGCCTGATGCCCGCCGTTGTTGCCGGCTTCGGGCATCGCTGCCGTTTCCCCAGGGCCGCGAAGCTGGTTGGTCATGGCGAAGACCCGGAGGCCGCGCAGGTCGTGTCCCCCAGGCCGGCGCCGGGCAGCGCGGGGGCATCTTGCCCACGTCAGCCGCCCTTGAAGCCGCTCTGCGGGCGCCCCCGCCTCCGGTCTGTACACTACCCCCTCGGCTGGGGTCACTGTCTCGGTGCTCTCGCGTGTACGGCCGAGTCTCGCCTGCCTGCAAGCCTGAAGGGCGCTGAGGGCTACCCGATCGCTATGTGACGCCAACGCGCCGCCCGAACTGCCCGTACCGCCTACCACCTCGACGCGAGGCCCTTGCCGGCCGCGAGTTTCTGCGCCCGGTGCCGGACCTCCGGGTTAGGGTCATTGAGTGCCAGCTCGAAAACCGCGGCGTGCTCGGCGACGTCGAGTACGTCGAGCTGCCTGGCGGTCCCGATACGGACACAAGGCTCCGGGTCTTTCAGGCCCCGCACGAACCAGTCGGCTGCCCCCTCTCCGCCATTTCTGGCCAGCACGGCCGTGGCGGCTGCCCGGACTGTCCTATCCTCGGAGGACACGAGGGGTAGGACCACATCCACCTCCACCTCATCACAGGAGAGCATGGCACGAAGCGCGGCGATCTGGACCTCGGGGTCGTCCTCCAGGAACATCACGCACCAATCGAGAAGGTCGGGGTCAGCGAGCTCAGCGAGCAGCGCCAGGCCCCGGGCGCGGCGTGTCGGCTTGTCGGAGAGAAGGCAGTCTTGGGCCTCATCTTCACGGGGGTCGGTCGGCTCCGGGGGCAGCTCCACCGCCACCTCGATGGTCGCGACGCTTCGCCGGGCTCGCATGGTCTCGAGGTCGATCTCGACCCCCTCGAAGAACTCCGGCAGCCAGCGGCGCGCCATGCCGAGCAACTCCTGCGGCCCTATCCTGCTCTTTGGCTGGGAGGTCATGCGGTTCACCACCCAGCGGGAGAGGCGGTCGGTTCCGGGATGCCGCTTGTTGACGCCCTTGTAGGGCTTGAGGCCGACGACATCGTTGATCCAGGCGGCCAGATCCTGGGGGCTACTGGGCTGGTCTGGACTACCCGGGTGCGAGCGAAGCACCCTCGCCGGGACGGGCGCCTTGATGGCGATGACGCCGCCTCCATGCAACACCTTCTTCCCGCCGAGACGCTTGCGTATCTGGGGCAGGTCGATGTCGCAGGTGAGGACCACAGCTGTGTCTCGAGCGCGCTTCGCCTGGGTCTTCGCCCGGCCGAGCGCGTAGCCTCGGCTCTCCGCGAACCAGACTCTGCGGGAGGGCTTCCTGGGGAGGAAACCCTCCGCCGCGATACGGCGTGCCCGCTCGGCGGTTGTGCCGTGATAGACAATCATGGCACCGGCCCCATCTGCCGTCCTGATAGCCCCTGCCTAAGACCGAAGCCGGTACGTGGTCGGCTGCGTGATCTTCTGGAAGCGCTCCCGGCCCTCCGGCGATAAGCACCGATAGGCCTGTTGCGACAACGTGATGCCGCGACGTCCCAGGCGGGCCGCGATGTTCACCGTTTTGCCGATGACATCCAGACGCTGCTGCCCCGCAGGACCGAAGCTGCCCACCAGCGCGGGGCCGACATGGACGTTGACGTTCAGGTAGACGTCGAAGCCGCTCTCAAGCCCCGCCGCCCGGGCGGACTGGGCGAGGTCGGCCAGCGCGAACACCACCTGCTCGGCGGCGTCCTCGGGGAACATGACGAGCCCGGCATCGCCCATGAACTTGACGATCTGCCCGCCGGCGAGCCCGACACGAGCGGCCGCCAGCGTGTAGAACCTTTGCAGAAAGGCCGCGACGCGTTCGTCCTCCTCCGGAGAGGACCATTCGGCCAGGCGCGACAGATCAAAGAAGGCGATACCGAGGACGCGTTGCTCGCAGTCGCGGGGCAGTGGCGAACCAGAAGTGGGAGCGGAGACAACGGAATCCGGCATGAGTCTCTCCCTTCTCATAGGGCATATATCGTTGGGCTCAGCAAGCGAGCCAACTGGCGCTATTATACCTCACCCGGCAGCGCCCCGCAACCGTAGCTGAAGGTCCGCTGAGCTACCCCGGCACGCGAATCCCGGTCTTCACTTAGGTAGGTTGGCGTCTGCCGTCCGCTCTACCATCTGAGCTACCCCGGCACGAGGATCTCAGTCTTCGCTTAGGCAGGTTCGAGCTGCCCCCAAGTACCCAAGACGGGTCTTCACCCATCCCAGCTCCCTATCTTGTCCACGGCCTCGGGACTCAGGGCTGTCCAACGCGCGGGACCCCCGGCTCAGATGCCGAGGGTCCATCCCGGTCCGATCCATGGCAGCGGAGATCCGCATTCCGCCCACATCACGGCTCGCTTGCCATCACTCTTCCTCCCGGTCAGCCTCGAGGTTCCCAAAACGCTGATACTCACCGCTCCAACAGAGATCGAACCGACCGAGGCCGCCGTTGCGCTGCTTGGCGATGATGAGGTCGCGCTGGCTCGCCGGGTACTGGTCGTCCCAGAACGGCCGGTGCAGGAAGATGACGACGTCCGCGTCCTGCTCGATTGAGCCCGAATCCCTGAGGTCGGACAGCTGGGGCTGGCGCCGCTCCTTCTCACAGTCCCGGGAGAGTTGGCTAAGGGCGAGCACCGCGCAGTCAAGCTCCTGCGCCAGGGCCTTCACCCCGCGGCTGATCTGGGTCAGCTCCTCGTTCCGGCTGCCTGGGCGGTCGGCCAGCACGAGCTGGAGGTAGTCGATGGCGATTAGATCGATGCCCCCGTGCCGCGCGGCTAAGTTCCGCGCTTCGGCCCGCAACTGTGAGATGGTCAGATCCGACCGTTTGCTGAACCAGAATGGCCAACTCCGGGTCTGAGCGAACGCGCCCACGATCTTCTCCATATCGTCCTGGCAGAACCTAGCCCGCATGACGTCGGCCAGGTTGCGCGGGAGCACACGCGGCTGCATCGGCAAGATCAGGAGGCTGGCCAGCAGGGCAAACTCGGGTTCGCCCTCGGCGCGGTGCTACCTCTTCGCGCGGATGCCGGAAGGCACCCACGGTGCCGCCTGACGACACTATCTGGCACAGGGCGTTGGGCTGTATGCAACGAAGCCCGGGCAGTCGCTCCTCTGGCATCGCCTGTTAGGTCACACTGCCCACTACCGCCCGCCAGGCGTTGTCCCAAGCCCGTACAAGCGGTAGCGGAGCTCCTCGCTGAGGCCACGCCGACGGGCCTCTGAGAACTGCGGGCCCGGCAGGACAACCGATCAGGGGAGCCGCCCAGGGCTGGCAGGATGCGGCCTCTGGACAGCATGGTAGGTCTTTGGCCGGCCGCGGTCGAACTCCGCTCGACCAGGGGCGAAGCGATGACGGAGGAGCGCGACAGCCTGAGTCCGGAAGAGCGAGTGCGGCGCCGGGAGCGGGAACTGGAGGCCATCCGGCGGGTGACACGCGCCCTATCCTCTGCCACGGAGGAGGCCTCTGTGGTGAGGACGGCGCTGCACACCGCGCTAGAGGTGGTCAACGCGGAGGCCGGGTCTGTCCTGCTCTACGAGCCGGACTCTGGTCGCCTCGAATTCCGCTACGTGGAGGGGGGCGGCGGGGACCGCCTCAGAGGTTCCTTCCTTGCCGTCACGGAGGGAATCGCCGGTGAGGTCTTCCGCTCAGGGCATTCCCGCGTTTCCCAAGATGTTAGGGCCGAAAGGGAACATGCGAAGTCCGTGGGCATACGGGCGGGCTATGCGACCCGCAATATGGTCACGGTGCCGCTCAGCCAGCCGGAAGGCCAGCCCTTGGGCGTGATGCAGGTGCTGAACAAGCGGAAGGGCCCCTTGGATGAAGCTGACTTGCGGGTGCTGGAGATCCTGGCCTCCGAGGTCGCACTGGCCATCGCGCAGGCGCGGCTCTATCGGGAGGCCAAGGTAGCGGAAGTGGTTCGGCTGTTAGGGGACATCAGCCACGACGTCAAGAACATGATCACGCCCGTGGTGGCGTGCGCGGATATCCTGGAGGCCATCATAGGTGATCTCTGTCGCAGGCCGCGTCCGACAGACGTCAGAGAGGACGAGCAGCACAGCGCGCGAGGAATCGCTTACGATCCCGGATTCCACGTAGAGGCGATCGCCATGCTGCGAGATGCGGCCTGTCGGATCCAGGACCGAGTGAAGGAGATCGCCGACTGCGTGAAGGGCGTAACGACCCCGCTGAGGCTAGCCCCCTGTGACCTTAACACAGTGGCCAGCCAGGTGGTCAGGATGCTGCGTCCGGTGGGCGAGCACGACCAGATCGAGGTGTGGCTGCAGGAGGGCACAGACCTGCCCCTGGTAGAGGCCGATGCCGACCGGCTATACAGCATGCTCTACAACTTGGCGGATAACGGGATGGAGGCCATCCGTCGCGCTCAGCGGCCAGGCCGGGTGACGATTGCGGCGGCGGCCGGGCCGGCCGGGCCCTTCCCGGAGGGGCGGTTCGTCTCTGTCGAGGTGACCGATACCGGTTGCGGCATGGGGCCGGAGACCCTGCGGTCGCTGTTCACGCCCGCGGTGCGTAGTACTGCCGCTCTGGGAACTGGATTGGGGACCAAGATCATCAGAGATGCGGTAGAGGCACACGGGGGTGAGATCGCGGTGGAGAGCGCCCTGGGCATGGGGACTACGTTCCGGGTGAGGCTTCCTCTATCGCAGCAGTAGCGGTGAGGCGAAGGCGCCCTGGCAACCATGTCCTGCCGAAGGGCGGCCTGACCCCCTCTGGCGGAGAGGGGAGGTGGTGACCGCTATCGAACACCGCCGGAGCTCGGCGGAGCGTGCGCCCATGGGTCGCAGATACTCCTTAGTGAGCCTGCTGTTGGCCGGCCTCGTTGGTGCAGCAGTGGTTAGTTGGCAGCCGCAGTTGGCCGGTCTGGATGCGCGCTTGGTCGACGCCCGGTTCAGGATGCGGGGGCCTGCCCCTCACCGGACAGACATCGTGATCGTGGCCGCGGATGAACGTAGTGTGGCCGAGATGGCCCGCCGCCAGGGCGCGCGTCTCACGGCTCTTGGCGGGTGGCCGCGCAGCATGCATGCCCGACTGCTCGATATCCTCGGCGCGGCCGGCGCTCGGGTCGTGGTCTTTGACTGGCTCTTCTCCGAACCTGACCCCAAGCAAGATGAAGTGTTTGGCCAGGCCATCACGCGGTTCGGCCGGGTAGTCCTCAGCATGCACCATGCACAAGGGGTTAGCCCTCTTCGCCTTCATCCTAGCGCCGCTCGCTGGTTCAGCTACCGTCCTCCCTCTCAGGATGTACCCCTTGTCCGCCTGGACCTAGTGCCGCCAGTCCCTGCTCTCCTGGGCGATGCTGCCCAGCCCCGCGCAGCCGGCCTGGGCTTCGCCGAGGTACCCTCTGAGAGCGAGGTGTTCCGCCGGGTCTACCTCGCGGCTCGCTGTCCGCAAGCCGATGGCCGGATCTACCTGTCGCTACCCATGGCTGCTGGGCTGGTGGCACAGGAGACTCCCGTCCCTCTCTCGTTTCACCTGGACGAGGGATCTGGAGCTGACTCTCCATACCTCCAGATGGGGGAGCGTCGCATCCCCGTAGATCGGGCCTCCCGCCTGTGGATAAACTACCGGGGCCCGGCCCACACCTTCCGTCACCTCTCGTATGTGGAGGTGCTGGATGGCACGCACCAGGCCGAGCTACATGGAGCCATCGTGCTGGTGGGAGCCACCGCCTCTGGGCTGGGAGGCCTCTATCCTAGTCCCTGGGGCCCCGACTTCAGCGGCGTCGAGCAGCATGCCAACGTGCTTGACAACATTCTGGAGGGCCGTTGGCTAACCGTGACCAGTAGCGGGACCGAGCGGATCATCGTCGTTGCTCTTACGCTCCTGCTTGGCCTGACGCTCTCCAGACTGCGGCCTGCACTGGGGGCTCTGCTGCTCGGGGCTGTGGGCCTAGGCTACTGCGGGTTCACGCAGCATCTGTTTGTCTCCCGCCATGTCCATATTGCCCTCGCCGCACCACTGATCACGATGGCGGGCTGCTATCTGGCGATCACCACCCATCGGCTTGGGGCGGAGGAGCGGCAGCGCCGCCAAGCGCACGATACCTTGGCCGCCTATGTCAGCCCGGGCGTGGCTCGGCGCCTTGCCGCCCGGCCGGAAGCTCTCCGTCTGGGCGGCGACCGCCAGCTTGTTACGGTTCTCTTCGCCGACATCCGCGGGTTCACCGCGTTGGCTGAGGAGAGGGATCCGCGTCAGGTAGTCTCGCTACTCAACACCTACTTCCAGGCCATGGTAGAGGTGGTCTTCCGCCACCGTGGTACAGTAGACAAGTATCTCGGCGATGGCCTGCTGGTGCTGTTCAACGCTCCCGAGAGCCAGCCCGATCATGTGCAGCGCGCCTTGCGGACCGCTGGAGATATGCTGGCCGCAGCCGATCGTGTGCGGCCCCTGTGGCAGGCCGAAGGAACTCCCGACCTGCGGATCGGTATCGTCATCCATACGGGGCCGGCAGTAGTTGGGAATGTCGGGAGCGAACGGCGGAAGCAATACACTGCGATAGGGGACACAGTGAACGTGGCCGCCCATCTTCAGACGGTCTGTGCTGCGCTGGGGGAGAGCCTGCTGATCTCTGAGGCGGTCTTCGCCCAACTTGAAGACGCGGTTGCTGCCCGCGCCATAGATGGCGTACACCTCCCTGGGCGCCGCACACCGATTCGTGTCTACGCGGTCGACAGTCCGCTGACGGCGGCCGACGGTTCATCGTGGCCGACTCCGACTGCCTCGCCGCGTCGGCCAGGAAAGGATGAGATGTGATGAGGCCACTGGCTGTCTTGTTGGTCACTGCCTGCTTGTCCGCGGCAGCCGTTGCCCCGGCTGCCGCGGCCGCTGCTCAGGTGGCCGAGGTGGGCACGGTGGTTAACCATCCCGAGTTGCAGCGCGCCGAGAGCCGAACCTGGGTTCCAGCTGACGAGAAGAAGGCGCTCTTTCAGAACGACTGGATCCGCACCGGATTTCGAGACCGGGTAAGCGTCCTCTATGTGAGTGGATCCGAGGTCAAGGTCTACGCCAACACCAGGATGATGATCCACGGTGCCGCTACGGGCGGCCAACGCCACAGCCTGCTCCGACTGTTCCTGGGCCGGCTGTGGGCACGCATCAACCCGCCGCCTGGCTCTACCACGGAATTGAGTGCCGGGACCGTCACAGTAAGCGTCCGGGGCACCGATCTCATGCTAGCCATTGACCAGCAGGGGCGCGTTTCGCTCCTAGTGCTATCCGGTGAGGCCGTGATGACGGCGCTCGGGGAGAGCGTGGCTGTGCGGGCGGGGCAGCAGTGCGCCGCCGCGCCGGGCAATCCCCCGAGCCAGCCACTGCCCGCTGAACGGGTGGCACCGGCCCTGACCACCGGGAAGGTCATTCTGGGCCTCGCTATCGGCGGCGCCGTCGTGCAGCGGCTAACCGCGGAGCACGATCACCTCGTCGCCCCTACCATCGGCTCCTACACGCCCCCCGGGCCCCCGCTCCCGGGATTGGCTTCCCTAGACCCTAGGCGGACCCTATCGGCGCTGCTCCGCCCGATCTCGCGCAGCAGCACAGCCGAGGAGGGAGGGTTCTCTTTGGCCGGTACTGGGTTCTCTGTCGGGGCTAGCCTCACCAGTACGGATGAAGCGCAGCAGGGCGGCACGGCCGCGGCCTCTGTGTATGTGCGGGCGCGCTGGCAACTAGGCGGCAGTTCCTCGGGACTGGTCGTGCACCTGGGCTCGGCGCTCACTGGTCTCGGCAATGCGCAGCAGGGAGGGCCCTCTACGTATGCGGGCATCGAACTCCCTGCCGGTCGGCTCGGACGGGCCAGTCTCGAACTGCGGGAGTGGCAACCTGAGCGCCCTGGGGGGGCGCAGCGCTGGGCCGTGGCTGCGCTCGGCGGTGGCCCCACTCGCTTTGGCCTCGCGCAAGACCTACTCTACGGCCAGCATGCCTACTTGCTGGAGACCTGCCTGAGGTGGTAGTCTCGCGGGGCCCCTGGAAGCATCTTGTTTGGGTCGACCGCCTCCGGGACGCGCCTGAGCGGGCTTGCGATCGTGGCTAGGGGTCTCCAGCGTCAGCGCAACTGGGACGGAAGGCGGCCTTGGGCTAGCTACACCCCCTGTGTTCGCGCTCCTGTATCTTGGCACCGGCCCCTCAGCTTTCGGTAGTGCTTCCGGCGCGCGATCAAGGACGGATCTCTCGGAGCCTTCGCCGGGATGGGAACGGGGGCCCTGCGCGGGCCGGCTCTGTGCCGTACCGACGCCCGACGCGACCCCGTCCAGTGACTCCAGCCGAGGGGGTAGCCGGAGTCGGGGGTGGCCGAGATACATCGCCTCCCATCCGCGGCTACAGGCCGTTCTCTCACCCTTGCTTCCGCGTGGCACCCTACGCGCGTCTCCCCAGTGCAGCGAACACGACTTCGCGTAGCAGCGAGACGGTGGCATCTCCGGCGAGGAGGCCGAGGAAGAGGGGCAGGGCAGTGCGGTGGGCGCGCAGGCCGCCGTAGCGGAGCAGGAGTGACTTCACCAGCCAGGTGAGGAAGAGCGCCGGTGCAATCCCTGCGATGGTGTTCGACATGGCGATGGGGTAAGCGACCGGATGCAGCGGCCACCAGACGTACCTCAGCTTCAGGTAATAGAGCAGCGCTGTCACTGCGGCGGAGAACAGCATCGCCAGGGAGCCGCTGAGATCCGGGTGCGTCGGGTTCTCCAGCGGGGCGCAGAGCTCCTCGGTTCTGTTCTCGCCGACGTGCAGGTTCCAGATGGAGGCCTGCGCCGAAGTCATCCCCAGGTGGTAGCCTACATGGAGGGTGGCCCAGAAATAGGCGAGCAGCGCCAGCACCGGCACCACCGCCATTGCCGCGGCGAGCGGCCTCCGTTCCATGCGGCCTCCCTCCGCCATCTTGAGCCCCTCGAGCTGTAGTGGCACGGGGTTGTTGCGCTGCTCCCGCAGCAGCGGCATCAGCACATAGAACATGCCCATGGTGCGCGAACCTAGGGCCTTCGTGCCTGCCAGCGTCGGCAGCACGAAACTCGGGCTCGCCCCGAATAGCTGGTGGCTGGGCGCGCCGAGCTGCGCCCGTATCCGGCAGATCACGATCAGCATGAGGAAGTAGTCCCCCAAGAAGGCCGCTATCACCCAGGGCGCCAGGTGACCGCGCTGCAGCAACCACCACAGCGCCGCCAGCCCGCCCGCCGCGCCGAACACCGCGGTGCGGTAGCCGAGGGCCTCCTGGTGCTCCTCGGCAAGCGGCGACCGCAACCCTACCGCCCTCCGCAGCACCTGAGCAAGGAAGCGCCGGTCCAGCCAGAGCGCGACCAGCGCTAGCGCGATGAAGCCGCCGCCGGTCTGTTCGTCACCATAGGGGAACCCCGACCACTTGTTGATGCACCAGCCCAAGTGGCCCGACACCACGTACTGCGCAGCCCACAGCAAACCGAATACGAACAGGGAGAAGCAGAGGTCCAAGGGGATCAGATAGGCCAGCCCTAGGTGCCACGGTGCCCAGGAGAACCCGTAGAAGCGCAGGAAGTTCCAGGGGGGGTTGTTCTCCATCAAGGTTTCGAAGTCCCAGCCCATCGGGACCCTCGGCAAGCTGGGCGCTAGCGCGGTGAGGGTGTTCCACACCGCGAGGCCGGCCGCCACGCCTGCGCCGACCCAGAAGAGCTTGCTCTTGAGGAGGGAGTAGCGCGCATCGGCGAGCTGCACAGGCAGCACGGTCATGGGGAAGGCCAGCTTCTCCTCGTCGGCCCAGCGGCGACGGAGGATCGAGTTCAGGCACAATGCCACCCACATGATGGTGCTGACCAGGCAGGTCCACCACAGCGCCGGTGCTGCCCATGCCTTCAAGATCCGCATCGCGTACGGGCTCGCGCTCCCGCGGTAAAACCCCTCCAGCACCTCCCGATCTTGCACCGTCAGCCAGGTCGGCAGATTGGGCCACACCAACTCCTGCCAGCGGTTCTGGGCCGTGGCGAACCAGAAGGGATAAGTCATGTAGATGTAGGCGGAGCCGCCGACGTCCCACAGGCTACACGTCAGGCCCGTGCCGAGCGCTAGCATCAGGTAGACGGTAAGCAGCTCCCCGGCGGAGAAGGCCCACCGCGGTCTTCGATGCTGCAACCAGCGGTTCAGTACCGCACCCAGAAAGATCCCACCCACCGTGTTGATGAATAGCGAATCATCCCCAGTCACCCCTCCCCACAGCCACAGCCCCCGCACCAGGAAGAGCACGTTGAGGGGGGTAAGGACGATCCCGAGGACAACCGCGCGGGCGGTGACGCCCCCGCGCCGGGTAGCCAATGCGCCTGCAACTGCCTCCCCGGCGGTGTTGGTCGCGATCATCTCACTCCGCAGCACTGTATGGGTGACGGGCAGATGACCGCTCGTCTCTCCGCTGCCCAAGACCCCTGCTCTGCATGCCACCCATTGCTGAGCATCGGCGCTCGCACCGGCCGCCCGGCGCAGAGCGCCTCCGTCACTGCCCGCGCCTCGCGGTTGCGCGGACCCATCAGCGGCTCGCGCGCTGGCCCCCGAACACCACCGTGTCGGTGCAAAGTAGCGATGGGACACCCCTGAGCGGCTACTGAGCTTGTGCGCGGGCGAGGATCATTCTACCATATGAGACCCTTGGGGGGCGCCTCCGGGTGCCGTTCTCCTCAGGGCTCTCAGGCCGGCGTCACGGGCGGTTGATAGGGACAGCCGGAGTCATCTCGGACCAGATGCGGAATCGCTCTCGCGGCTGGATGCTGGCGACTCTGACTTCTCTCAGGCCCTGAATCTCCTCTGTCCGTCCGGTCCTACCGATGCACCTGCGGCCCAATGTACGACGTGGCGGCCACCACGTCGTCGTACCACTTCCTGTTCTCTCGCCGCGAGTTATCCGCGATGTACAAGCCCACGCCGAAGCGATCGATCTTCAGGGTCTCGATATCCCGCAGTCTCAGGTTCGGGAAGTCCGCGACCAGCTTGCCATCCACCCAGCAGGTGATCCGACCGTCACGCTGCCCGGGGGTGTTCGCCTTCACCATGAGCTCGTAGCAGTACCAGCGTCCGAGTTCGGGCACGAAGTCCGGCCGCGGGACGAAGTTAGGGCCGAAGTTGCCTGGCAGGCTCGTGTTCGGCACCACCGTGCCAGAGGGGTAGAAGTGGTCGCCGTAGATGTCCCGCTGCTCCGGGTGGTAGATGTAGATGTCCAGTGGGCCGGGTGAGGGCGCATCACTCGGGGACGCGATCTCCGCCTCGAAGTTCGCCAGGAACTTGTTGCGCCCGTCGGCCCGCTTCCCCGGGCCCGCACTCTCCCCGCGCCAGTACCCGGCGGAGATGCCCCCGCCGTTGTGGATGGAGTTCTTGGGGACATCGAATCCCTCCTGAAGCTTGGCGTAGAAGCGCAGGAACAGCACGTCCTCCTCGTTGGCGAGCGTCCTGTCCAGGCCGACGGAGAGCGGCTCTCGCTGCTGCGGCATGACGATCTCCAGGGCCCTGCGGCCGGCGTGCACGTTGGCCGCCTCCTCCGTGATGCGCATGTTACCGTCATGGACGACCGCGTCCCACGTGCTGTGCAGGTCGGAAACCGTGCGGCAGTCCTCGAAGCCAGCATGGAAGAGCACCGCGGGGTCCTTCTCTATCCCGGCATCGCCCGGGTACCGCGAGGCGAGGCCGGTGCTGCCCTCCGGGAGCGGGGGCGGAGGGGTATCCCCACACCCGGTCGTTGGCAAGGCGACGAGAAGACAGACTGCCACAAAGGTGGGCACCGCGACGAGTGCAACCAAGCTCGCGCCCATGGGCGCCTCCTCCTCAGCTCGTGGGTCCCTCAGGTCCGCGTCCGCTACCGATCAGTGATCGTTTCTTCGAGCACCCTTTGTCTCCTTGGCTCCCGTCCGGAGATCACCTCGGGGATCTCGCCGGCACATCACCCCCCGAGCGATCCGCGGCCATCTGCAGCAACATCTCCCGCCCTGCAGGCTCAGCTCGTCCAAGCCGGGCCTTGGCCAAAGTATGGCTGTCAAACAGCGATGGGACACCTCTGACAGCCCTGCCGGCTTGTCTGCGAGCTCCGGTCATTCTACCATATGAGACCTTTGGGTGGCGGCTTCGGGCACCGTTTCCCTCAGGCTTTCCGGCCGGCTTCACGGGCGGTCAACAACGGCAGCAGGAGGTACGAGCGCGTCGCGAATGGGCTCTACCCACTTGCCGGCGTCGATGTTGTAGACAACGAAGTCGTCGTCGAATTACCAGTAGGCCCAACTCCAGCCGTGCGACTCGGCCAGTCGCGCGACGAACGAGGTCCACCGCACGCGTGAGTCCATGTCGGCCGCATCGTACGCGCCGAACTCGCCCAGCAGGATCGGTCGTTCGTGCTGCATCGCCCACTGCTGCGCGGTCAGGAAGTCGCGCTCGATCGCGCTCCGTTCGGACTCCGTCGCGTTCCACTGGTAGCCGACGTCTTCCCCGCGGCCTTCGAAGGGCGCCCCCTGGTGGGTGAACGTGTGGGGCTCGTAGTAGTGCACCGTGACGAGGATGTGGCGGTCGTCCTCCGGCAGGACGAGTTCCCCCAGCTTCTCGATCGAGTTCCACTCACCAGGCCCGATGATGATCGTCCGCCGCGGATTCGACTCGCGCACGAGGGCCAACGCCTCAGGGAGGAAGGAGTTCCACATGTCCGGCGTCAGGGCGCGGTTAGGCTCGTTCAGCAGCTCGAACAGGACCGTGTCGGGCGCGCCTGCACAGCGTGGGGCCATCTGCCGCCAGAAGGCCAACCGCTTCGGTTTCAGGCCCTCCGGATCTCGCGCCATAGAGTTGTACTCGTGGCAATCGAGGATCGCCATCAGGTCGTTCGCCAGGGCCCGCTCCAGCGCCCAGTCGAGCATCACGAGCCATCCCGCGTCTACCCGGTATCCCCCGCCGGCGTCGGCCATGTGTTCGAAGGGGTGCAGCGGGATGCGCACGTGCGAGAAGCCCGCCTCCCTGATCAGCCGGAAGTGCTCGTCCTGCATCCTGCGCTGGTCCGGCGCCGACCATCCCGGGTCGTACCCTATGGAGTTTCTTGCATTACAGTGATACGAGCCATAATGCAAGAAACTCCTCAGCGCAGAGCGTGACGCTTCTACAGGAGATTCTCTTGTATTACGGTTGTCACCGTAATACAAGAGAATCTGTAAGATGTTCACGCCGCGTCCCAACCGTTCGTTCTGAGCGAAGATATCCATGTCTCTCTCCCGCGGTTCGCTGAAGACATACACATCAGTCGCCGGATCTGCTCGCTGGAGCAGCCCGGCAACGCCGGCTTCAGATCCACGATCAGCTCCCGCACCTGCTGGGCAATGGCTGGCCGGGTGCCCCGAAGCTGAGTGCACAACGCCTCCAGGCCGCTCGCCTGGTGCCGGCGCACCAGCCGCTGCACCGTGCGGCGCGCCACCCCGTGCCGGCGCGCCGCCCCGCTCACCCCTTGCTCCTCTGCCGTCTGCACCACCTGCCATCGTGCCAATGCCACTGCTTCTCGTCTCCGGTTCCTCACCTTCGTTTCTCTCAAGTCAGGTCTCAGACTGCAGCATTCCAGAGTTACAGGATCGGCCTGTCTTGAGAGTTACGCCACATGCCAGAACAGGGGTATGCACGAAGGGCGAGAACGGCACGAGACGGGCGGCGGCGGCGTCCTGGGAAGCAGACGAGTTTCTTGACAGCGCCCGAGCCTACGCCGGTAGCAGAGCCCCGAATCGGGGCTAAATAACCACCACTGCGAAGGCCTGGCTCTTCGCGGGCTTCACGCCCTTCTCCCATGGGCGAACGTACTCGAGCGTGATAGCCGTATTGCCCTTGTGAAGAGCCGTGAACGTCCAGATCTCGCTTCCGCCTCGACCCACAAAGCCGCCTGATGGCGCCACGTACTTCGAGCCTGCCATCTTCAGTACCGTGCTGCTCATCCCCTCGGCGATTCGCCAGCCGAAGCCGGTGGTGTGATTCGATGGCAGGCTGATGCTGAACTGGTCTCCGACCCTGACCGCGATCGGAATCGCCTCGCTCACCGATGGTCGGCTCATGACGGTTACCACTACCATCTCGGGCGACGGCTGTGCGCAGGACCGCCCGGCCTCTGCGCCGGAGCTGAGCCCAATGGCAGGCAGGGCTAGCACGCCGCACAGAACCACCGCGAAGGCAACGTGGAACAGCCACTTGGGAACGGCGCGGGAAGTGCACACTGTAGGCCTCCTGCCTTTGAGCTAGGCGAAGGATGGTACCATGCCCGCGAGGCAGAGTCCTGTCGCCGTCGCGCGCCGATTCGGCACTCCAGCATCGCTGTCGGCGTAAGCGCGGTTCGTCTCGTCAGAGAGTGCGACCCACGCCTCTGGCTACCCCCTCGGCCTGGAGGTCACTGTCGCGGGGTCAGGTCGCGGATAGGGGCCGAGCAGAGGCGCGCAAGCGATCAGCTTCGGTTCCACCCGCAGCGCTGGTCGGATTGCTCCGAAATCGGCGGCCGGGATCAGAGAGTGGAGAGTGCCGACACGTCTTCATCGGTCAACGCCGAGTGGGAGAAGAAGACAATGCCCTGGCTGCCCTCCTCAACGCACGCCTTCGCCTGGTCCAGCATGGTCCGGGTGGAGAGCTCAGAGTGGCTGCTGCTCTTGCCGAGTCCCTCCCAGAGCTGGGGGCGGGGACCAACGAGAGCGCGGTGGCACCGGGCGCGCATGCGCGCCTCCCGCGTTGAGTCGACGTAGGTCATCGGGAAGATGTACTCCAGGATCCCCTGATCGGCCCAGGCGACCCAGTCCTGTCCTTCGTCAAGCATGCAACCAGGGTACTCAGGGAACACGGCCGCGGAGATCTCCACCTTCTTGGGCTGCAGGGAGGCATGCAGTCTGGTGACGAAGTCAGTCACCCGCCCGGCGCGCCACTCCCCCCACGCCGCGTGCCCCTCTCCCCATGCCATCCTTCCGGGGCCACCCTCATGAGGCCGAACGGCATGGATGTCCACACCGCGATGCTTCATCTCCTCCGTGCAGTAGGCGCACCTGCACCAGCCACCGGTCCGGATATAGTCCAGATGCACTCCCCGTACAGGGTAGTTCTCAAGCACGCTCTGGCAGAGCGCCAGTTCGTACTCCTGCACTCCCGGTTGGCAGGCGCAGGCCCACCCCGATCCTCTGTCAAAGACGGCCGCGTACTGGGGGTGGGTTGCGAGCAGGGGAGAGCCTGTTTCTTCATCGAACACGACGAACCAAGGATGCACGACCATGCTTCTTGCGGAGGCCTCTTTCAACAGCACGGCCAAGGGGTCCCAGGCTGGGTACTCCGGGTTGACGGTCCCCACATTCGTGCGGAAGTCCACGCTCTGCGAGCCTTTGACCAGGGGCAGGAGAAGCTTGAACCCGGCGGCCCCTAGCCGGTCCAGCTCTCGCCTGGTCCCGTCCGGATCCCCTCCCAGACGGGATCCGATCCAAATCGCCTTCTGGCATGACACCTTGGCCCTCGCTTGGTCTCTTTGCTCACTTGCGGCCGCGCGGGCCGGGGAAGCTGCTGCTCCGAGCGCGGAGGGAACCGCTGCGACCACCGCCGCGCGCTGAAGGAACTCACGCCGCGTCACGCTTCGACTGACTTCGTCTGGTCGCCCTCTCATCTCCCTCCCTCCTCTCCGCGAGGCATCCCCGGTTCGAGACAGGGGGGCTAGCTCGCCTCCGGCCGGTCCGGACAGCCTTCTTGCACGAAGCCGCCGTCCTCCCTGCCCTTCGCCGTCCATCAGGGCTCGTAACGACCTGGAATCACGAGAGGGTGGTAGCGGCCGGTGGCCCAGAGGGGGCGGCCAAACCGGGACAAGACAGGGCCCGAAGCGACGGAGGCCCTACTCAGTCTAGTCCCGCATCGACCTCCTCGCCCATCGTCGTCGTCTCCCGGCACAGGGGTGTCGGCAGTAGCCCAGAATGCCGTGATTTGGGCTGCAGGAGCGTCCTGGGAGCCGGATGGGTTCCTGGACACTGGGGGGAACGCACGCGCCCGCGCGAGCACGCGCACCACGGGAGACTGATCTCGCGGAAGCCGCTGGACTAGGGCCCCACCTGCGGCGGGCACCAGTACCCCATGCCCTGCGTCGCCAGGCCCATGCGGTAGTGGTGGTTCTGCAGCAGCGTCACCTTGCGGGTCTGCGCGGGGATCGTAGTCGTGTAGATGCGAAGCTCGGTCCCGGTGGCCACCAGGAGCTCCTCGCGCCAGTCGCCCAGCAGATCCGCGACAGCCACCACGCTTCCTTCGATAGCCGTCATCGGTTCGCCCCGATAGTCCCGCATGGCCCCATCGAGCAGGATCTCCTTCTGCTCGTCACCGTCCCACCACGCCACCACCGGCGCCAGGCCGCCGAGCTTCTCCTGGGACAGCAGTTCCCCCTTCGCGCTGTACAGCCAGTACTGGCTGCCGTCCTGCTCGCCCGCGTAGCACTCCAGCCCTGGTCTGTCGGCGATGATGTCGGCGCACATGCCCTGCCCGTGCACATGCGAGGTCGGCCCGTCGAAGTACCACAGGATCTCCCCCGTGCGCGCGTCGGCCAGGCACACTGCCTTGCTCGTGCGGCTCGGCTCGATCCCATAGAAGATCTCCAGGCCGGGCCGGTCGGGGTCAACATCGGTGACGTAGAGCGCGTCGGGATGGCCCAGACCGGTGCACCAGAGCGGCTTCCCATCGTGGTCAATGCAGGCTGAGCCGATGACCAGCTCGTCCTTGCCGTCGCCGTCCACGTCTGCTGCCTGCAGCGTGTGCGCCCCCTGCCCGCGGTAACCGCTGTCCTCCCCCGTGGACTCCCAGTACCACTGCCGCCGAAGATCGGCGCCGAGCGCGGTGAGCTTGATGATGCTGTAGGTGCCTCGCCCCAGAATAAGCGATGGCCCCTCGCCGTCGCAGCAGGCAATCGCCATGAAGTTGCGGCAGTAGAGGTTGTAGTCCTCGAAGCCTTCGCGGCTGAGCCACTCAGCCTTGGCCACCACCTTCCCCGTCCGGCCGTCCAGCTTGATCACATACTCGGGCCCCGAGCGAACGTGCCCGGTCGGTTCGCGCGGGTCGCCCTCCCCGGCCTTGCAGTAGACCTCCGCTCGCCCGTCGCCGTCCAGGTCGTACACAGTGTACGGAGCATACCATGTGCCCGCCTCGATGGCCCACCCCATATCGTAACGCCAGAGCATCCTGCCGTCGAGCTTGTAGGCCTCCAGCTTGTACGTGGTCGGGCTCCGCTTCCAGTAGCCGGGGTGCTGGTAAGGATCGGTGTTGAAGTCGGGTTGCTGGATCACCAGTTCGGGCTCCCCATCGCCATCTAGATCGCCCAAGCAGACCTTGCGAACGCGGTAGTCGCCCGCCATGGGGATGCGGAAGTAGGACTGCGCCTCGCCGGCCCCGGCGGTCACGCTGCCAGCGATCCCCAACCGCTTGCCTGCCACCAGCGCCTCGACTCGGTAGCTGACTTCGCCCTGAGGCACCTGATCGTCCACGTAGTTCGTCGAGTTCGTCAGCGGCTGAGACGTGATGCGCCGGAAACGCTCCCTGCTGCCCATGCGCCGGTAGACGTTGAAGGCCACCTCTTTGGGGTCTCCGGCCAGCAGCCGCCAACCAAGGTACACGCCCCGGTCGGTGGGCACGGCCACCAGCCCGCGACCGAGGTCCCCAGTGAACTGTCGCCCCCCATCGGCCGGCCGGGCCAACAGCGCGAGGGCCGACAGCGCGATACAGAGCAGCCAGATCTCGGTCATGTGGTCTGCCTCACCACGTCCGGTTTCCAGTGCACGGTCACTCCGCGTCGGCATTCTACGCAGGGACGCGGCCCTGGTCAATGTGAATGAACGATTCCCTCCCGCTTCCGCGCAGGGCGGCCTCTCACTCGTCGCCAGCATCTTGGCCGACGCTGCTGGTCACTCCGGACCCCGGCTACCCCCTCGGCTGGAGTCACTGGCCGGGGTTCTGTGGCGGATGGGTTCGGTATGGCGGAGCGGCCGCGCCACTGTGGCGATCACCGGCGGGCCCGCCCAATCTGTGCAAGTGAGGCGCTCCTGAAGCCGGCCCAAGGGCACCCCCGCCTTCGGCTACCCCCTCGGCTGGAGCTACGGCCCGAGGTCTTGTCGGGTATGGGGCCCGACGGCACTGCGACATGCATCCGGCAGCAAGCAGGAAGCCCGAAACGGCACTCATCAGGCAAGGACAGCCCCGACTCAGCGGGGAAGGAAACCGCCCAGGAGTGCCCGGATAGGGTCTCTGGGGAGCACAACGCCTCCCATCTCTGCTCCAGCACGGAGGAGCACGCGGCGGAGGTGAACTGGCCGGGGCCGGTGCTGTTCGTCGAGCACAGACCGTGAGCGGGAGAGGAGTACGGGTATGGAGATGATCGAGAGGCTGACCGCAGCCGGGCTCGTCCTGGTGATCCTCGGACTGAGCGCCTTGCCGGCCTATGCCGCGGCTTGGGGGAGCATCACCATCACCCCCGACCCTCTGGGCGGGATGCAGGTGGTGCTGGAGAACAGCAAGCTCCGCTGCCGCTACGCGGTGACAGAGATGCAGGGAAGCGGGCGCGAGGCCTTCATCAAGGAGCTGGTCCTCAAGGCAGTGGAGGAGAACCAGGCCGGGGCGATGCTGGATGAGTTGGGGCTCAGCGCGGACGAGGGGAGAGGGCCGATCACCAAGGCCGAGATCACCTACGTCGGCCCCGACCGGATGACGGTGCGGATGGAGTCGCCGGCGAAGACCAAGGCGACGGCCTACCACGGGGACCAGGCCGTAGAGGAAGTGACCATCTATCCCGATAGCCCGATCCTGAAGCTGGACTACGTCGAGTACGGGGTGAACGTTGTCGACTGGGCTTCCCCCGGTGGCACCACCACGGGCAAGGTGGTCGTGTACGGGGCCGAGAAGTGGGTGCGGGGTCATGTCCTCTACCCCGACCAGTACTACAGCGTGCTGGCGGAGGAGAAGGGGGACCCGGAGGACGCGGGGTCGCTGAACTACCATGGATCGATCATCGCCGGCGTCTACAACCCGGCCAACGGCCGGGGCGTGGGGAGGGTGATGCCGGTGGCCGACACCAGCGTCATGAAGCACATGGGCGAGTACCGCGGGATCGAGTGGTTCCCGCATGTCGAGTGGCGTCCTCCCTATGCGAGCAAGGGCCACCGGCGGCCGTTCACCGGCTACCTCTACCTGGTGACCGGGGGGCCGGAGGAGATCCTGGCGGTCGGCAAGCAGCTTGCGGACGGGAAGCTGCCGGCGGCGACGGCCGCGAAGTGATGGGTACGTGCCTCGCGCTCTTGGTGCTGACTGGCGAGGCCTGAGGAGAACCATGAAGTTGCCGATTGCTCTCATTGTGCTGGTGGGCGCGGCCGTCTCGATGGGCCTTCCGCAGGGCCCCGCGGCCGCCAAGGAGAAGTCCATGAACGGACGCTGGGAACTGACGATCCTGGATGCTGACCCGGACCAGGCGAGGAGCCTGGGGAGCCTGGCCGCAGGCGACCTGGACAGCGATGGCCGCCAGGAGATAGTCACCGGCGGGAATGGATCGCTCCTGTGGTACCGCCCGGCCACCGGCGAGCGCGGCCTCATCGCCACCGGCGCTTTCGGCGTCGGCTTGGCGCTGGAGGACGTGGACGGCGATGGCCGTCCGGAGGTGGTGACGGCCGAGGAGACCGGCGGTCCGCAGCGGATCGTCTGGTTTCGGCCTGATGGTGATCTGCACGGCGCCTGGCAGCGCCATGTCATCGACGACGCCTGTGACGGCTCGGCGCACGACATCGCGTTCGCGGACATGGACGGGGACGGCCGGCGCGAGTTGATTGCGAATGCCGCGTACTGCGCCCATCCCGGCCTCTTCATCTACAGACCCGCAACCGACGCTGCGGCCCCCTGGCGCAGGCACGCCGTGGACCAAGGCGTGTTCGCGGAGGGAGTCTCCATCGGCGATCTCGACGGCGACGGCCGGCTCGACCTCGTGCACGGGCCATACGCCTACCTCCAGCCGAAGGCCGGCCCCTACGCGGGCCCCTGGCCGCGCACCGTCTTCAGTCCCAACTTCCGCGAGATGTGTCGCACCGCGTTGGTCGACATCACCGGGCGCGGCCGCCCCGATATCGTCATCGCCGAGTCCGAGTACATGGACGGCCGCTTCTCCTGGTTCGAGAACCGCCTCCGAGAGGGGCCGCAGCACCCATGGGTCGAGCACGAGATCGACCGCGGGCGGATCTACGCGCACTCCCTGGAGGCCTGGAACGAGGGCAAGCGGGCCCACATCTTTATCGCCGAGATGGCGGCTGGCGGCTGGGACGCCCCCCGCAACTGGGATGCCCGCGTGGCCCACTTCACCACCTCCGACCACGGCGCAACCTGGTCGTCCGAGCTGATCTCGAAGGGGCAGGGCACGCACCAGGCCCTCATGCGTGACATCGATGGCGACGGCGCCCGCGAGGTGATCGGGAAGCAGTGGCAGATTCCGGCGGTGCACATCTGGGATCAGGTGAGCACACCCTCGCTGCCGGTGCGCTTCGAGCACCGCCTGCTGGACCGGGACAAGCCCTACACCGCCATCGACATCCTGGCGGCCGATGTGGACGGCGACGGCAGGGATGATGTCCTGTGCGGATCGTGGTGGTATCACAATCCGGGCTGGGAGCGCCGCTCTGTCCCCGGCATCCATCAGATGGTGAATGCGTGCGACCTCAACGGCGACGGCCGCACCGAGATCATCGCCACCAAGCAGCGCGCCGGCGCCTCCTCCGGCTACGACGGGCTCACCAGCGAACTGGTCTGGCTCAAGCCCATCGATCCGCTCCAGGGCAAGTGGGAGGAGCATGCCATCGGTACGGGGAGCGGCGACTGGCCCCACGGAAGCCTAGTTGCGCCGCTGCTGCCCGGCGGCAAGCTTGCCCTCGTGCTCGGCTACCACGACGCGACCGACGGCGGCGCAGGCCCCGAACTGTTCGAGGCGCCCGACGACCTCACGAAGCCGTGGGCTAGACGCGCGCTGGCGAAGATCCCCTATGGCGAGGAGTTGGTGGCTCACGATCTTACCGGCGACGGCGCCCTCGACATCGTCGCCGGCCGCTGGTGGCTCGAGAACAAGGGCGACGGCACGTTCGAGCCGCATGAGATCTCCGGCGAGCGCCGCGACATCGCTCGCGTCCGCGTCGCCGACATCAATGGGGATGGGAAGCCCGAAGTCATCTTCGTCGAAGAGGCGCTGGACTACAGCACGCGCAAGACGTCGCTCGCGCCCGTCGCCTACTTCGCACAAGGCAGCGACATTCGCGCGCCCTGGACAGTGCGCGTGATCGACAAGGTGCGAAGTCCGCACTCGCTGGATGCCGCTGACCTCGACGGCGACGGGAGGCTTGAGCTCATCGTCGGCGAGCATGATCCCTTCTGGCCCTACCGCACCCGCTCCCGCCTGCTGGTCTACAAGCCGGCCGACCCGCAGGGCCGCGCCTGGAAGCGCTTCGTCATTGACGATCGCTTCGAGCACCACGATGGCACCAAGACCATCCGCCTCGGCGGCGGCAGGCTCGGCATTGTTAGCCATGGCTGGACCGACAGCATCTATGTCCATCTGTGGGAGGGAGTGCGATGACCAGGGTGGACTCCCGGCGCCGAGGGAACACGTGAAGCTGTGCGCCTTCGCCATTGCCCTGGCCATTCTAGCTGGCCTGGGCTTGGCGCCATGTGCGACCAGCGTGTCTGGTCCCAGAGAGGATGCCTACGCCATGAGTAGTGCACCGAAGACGCGCTTTGAGCATCGGATCATCGACCCCGAGCCGCCGCGCGATCCGCATATCAAGACGGCCGGCGACATCGATGGCGACGGTAACCCCGATGTGGTCGTCGCCAGCAGCGACGGCGGTCCCTTGGTCTGGTACCGCAACCCGGACTGGAGCAGGCACGTGGTTCACCCCTCCGGAAAGTGGAGCTGCTATGCGCGGGTTGTGGACATGGACGGGGATGGCGATGCCGACATCCTGATCTCGGAGTGGTACACCCACAACCGATTGGAGTGGTACGAGAACCCCCGGCCGGATGGTGACCCTGCCAAGGACCCTTGGCACCAGCACATCATCGGGAGCCCGCGGGCTCACGACATCTGCAGCGGCGACATTGACGGCGACGGACAGATGGAGATCGCGACCCGCGCCCAGGGTGAGGAGGGACGCGAGATCGTCCTCTGGAAGCGCGCCGGCGGCTCGTGGTCGAAGCGCAGCCTTCCGTGTCCCGCAGGCGAAGGGCTGAGCATCGGCAGCATCGCCGGGGGCCGGCGGCTGGATATCGTGATCGGCGGCCGCTGGTACGAAGCGCCGGAGGACATCATGGCCGGCCACTGGCAGGAGCATGTCTTCGCCGACTGGCCGGCGGACGCGGTGGTGGCCGTGGCCGATATGAGCAAGGACGGTCGGCCGGATGTGGTGCTCACCCGCTCAGAGGGCCACCATCGGCTCTCCTGGTTCCAGCCGTCTGCAGACCCGAAGCAAGCCAAGTGGGTGGAGCATGTGGTGGACGATTCCGTGGACTTCGCGCACAGCCTGGTAGTATGCGACGCTGACGGCGATGGTCAACTCGACATCATCACCGCCGAGATGCACCAGTCGCCGCGCAAGCGTGTCATGGTCTACCTGAGCGGTCGGGGGGGAACCGAATGGCGGCGGGAGATCATCGCCGAGACTGGTTCGCATAACGTTTGTGTTGTCCGCCTCGGGGGCACCGGAAGGATCGGCATCGTCGGGGCGAACTGGAGTGGCGACTACCAGCCGCTTGAGCTGTGGGAACAGGTAGCTGGTGGATAGGGCGGCGTCGGTTCGCCCCAACTGCGGGATAGGAGGTCCCGGCATGCGATTGGCGGCGGTTGCCCTGCTGGCGCTGTGCGCGGCGATAGCTCCCAGAGGAGGTCATGCAGTGTCTGGAGACAGGCTTCACTTCGAGCACCAGGTGGTGGACGCAGACCCACCTTCTGGCAAGGGCGGGTATCTGGACGTCTGCGCGCTCGGCGACCTGGATGGCGACGGCCGGACCGATATCGTGGTCGGGTCCCAGGGGTCAATCGGCCTGGTCTGGTACCACAATCCAGACTGGAAGCGCTCCGTGATTGGCCCGGGCGAGTTCACCACTGATGGCGAGGTCGCGGACATCAACGGGGACGGCAAGGCCGAGATCATCGCGAGCTGCTTGCAGCGCGACCAGATCGAGTGGTATGAGCGAGTCGGCGACCCGTTCCGTCCGGAGGGCTGGAGGCGCCATCGCATCGGCGGCGGGTGGGCGCACGACCTGGCGGTCGGCGACATCAACGGCGACGGTCGCCCGGACGTGACCGCGTTCTCGAAGTACGTGAAGCCGCCGCATCTGGTCTGGTGGGAGGCTCCGGCCGATCCCCGGCAGGAGTGGATCCGCCACGAGGTTGACCAGCCCGCCGGCGAGGGCCTCGACGTCGGCGACCTGGACGGCGACGGACACCTGGACATTGCCGCGGGACGGTATTGGTACCGGAACGCGGACGGCCGCGGTCTGCAGTGGGAGAAACATGAGATCGCCTCGGACTGGACCGACGATTGCCGCGTCGTCATCGCGGACATGAACGGCGACAGGAAGCCCGACATCGTGCTCGGCCCTTCGGAGGGCAAGGGCCGTCTCTCCTGGTTCGAGAACCCGACCTGGCGCGAGCACCCCATCGACGCAGGGCCGCTGGAGGGAGCGCACAGCCTCGCGGTGGCCGACTTCGATGGGGACGGCAGACCGGACGTGATGGCCGGGGAGATGCACACGAGCAGCACGCGGCGCGTCATGGTGTACCGGAACCTGTCGGGCGGCGACAGATGGCAGCGAATGGTGTTGGCCACGACGGGTACCCACAACGCCCAGGTCAAGCGCTTGACCCCAGGCGCGCTGCCGGCCATCGTGGGGAAGAATTACGAGGGCCCGAAGCAGGTGGAGATCTGGCAGGCGGTGCTCACGCCTGCGCCAAGAGCGCATCGGTAGCATGCGAGCAGCGCGAGGAAGGAGCCCCAGGATGACCGCTCACGTCGTTGCCCCGGCCGTGTTGCTGTGCCTCGTGGTGCCGCTTTTCATCGCGCCGGCCGCGGCGCGCGAACTGCCGCGGCTGAAGGTCAGCGACAACGGCCGCTTCCTGGTGACGGAGCAGGGAAGGCCCTTCTTCTGGCTTGGCGACACCGCGTGGTCCATCCGAAGGATCTCGCCCCCGGACGTGGACCTCTATCTCTCGACGCGGGCGCGGCAAGGCTTCACCCTCATCCAGATCGCGCCGGCCTCCAGCGCCGGGTATGGCGGGACGGACTATGCAGGCAACCAGCCATTCGACGAAGGGGATGCCGATAGGCCGAACGAGGCCTTCTGGAAGAACATCGACTCCGTCATCGACAAAGCGCGCTACCGTGGGCTGCATGTGATGATCTTCCCGCTGTGGGGCCACGACTACAACAGGACGATAGGCACGGATCGCGAGAAGGCCTACCGGCTCGGGCTCTGGCTGGGCCGGCGCTACCGCAGCCGCGGCAACGTCGTCTGGTCGGTCAGCGGCGAGTACGACTCCATCAACGACTTCCGCCTCCCGATCAGCGAGGCGCAGAAGAACACCTTCAACGCCGTGGCGCGCGGCCTGCGGGAGGGTCATGGCAGCACGCAGCTCATGTCTATCCACCCGGGAGCCGCCATCACCTCTTCGCTGGACTTCCACCAGGAGGCGTGGTTGAGCTTCAACATGCTCCAGTCCGGGCACGTCGCGGATCGGGAGGCCTATGGTATGCCTGAGGTCCATGCTCTCATCGCGCACGACTACGTACTCACGCCGACGAAGCCGGTCTATGACGGCGAGCCGATGTACGAGGATACGCCGGACGCGGTGTGGATTAGGCAGAGCGTGGAAGGGCCCCGCGTCGGAGCCGACGTGATGCGGCGGAAGGCCTACTGGGCCGTCTTTGCGGGCGCCTTCGGGCATACCTACGGGCACAACGACCTGTACTGCTTCTACGACCCAGCCCACCCGGAACAGGTGGGGGTGCTGCCGGGGCAGCGCGGCTACTGGAAGGAGGCGCTCCAGGCCCCCGGCGGCGCGCAGATGCATCACCTCCGCGCGCTGATGGAGTCGCGGCCGTTCCTCACCAGGATTCCCGACCAGAGCCTGATTGCGGGAGACACAGGCGAAGGGGTGCGTCACGTGCAGGCGACTCGCGACGCGAGCGGGTCCTACGCTCTGATCTACGTGCCGACGCCTGGACAGACGGTGACAGTGGACACCAGCAAGCTGTCCGGGAAGCGGCTGAAGGCGTGGTGGTATGACCCCCGCACGGGAAAGGCGACTGCGCTCAAGGGTGACTTCCCCGTCGGTGGGAAGCTGGAGTTCGCCGCCCCACCCGAGGGGCCTGACTGGGTGCTGGTGCTTGATGACGCGGCGCGGCGATTCGGGCCGCCCGGAGGGAGGGGCAGGCCATGAATCGCCTGCTGCTCCTACTCCTGCCGGTGATCTGCCTGCTGCTGGTCACGCCACTGAAGGGAGCGCCCACCGTGTCTGTCAGTTTCTCTCAGTCCGCCGCGTCCGTTCCCACCTACGAGTTCGTCGAAGTCACGCTCGCCGTCGCGCCGCCCCGCCCGCAGAACCCATTCGTCAATGCAGAGGTGGGAGGCCAGTTCCAGTGCACGGGCGGCCAGCCGGCGAAGGTGGACGGCTTCTGCGACTCGGCCGACGGCTCCATCTACCGCGTCCGCTTCCTCCCCACCGCCCCGGGCGCCTACCACTACTCGGTCACCTGGCGCGGACCGGCTGGCTCCCAGACACACTCCGGCTCCTTTCGGGCGATGAAGAGCAAGCGCCGCGGCCTGGTGCGAGTGGACAAGGAGCATCCCTGGCACTTCGTCTGGGAGGGCACCGGCGAGCACTACTTCTACAACGGCACGACGACGTACTTCCTCATGGGCTGGGACGACCGCAACATCGAGCGGAACCTCGAGCGCCTGCACCGGCTCGGCGCCAATCGCCTGCGGGTGGCCATCTGCGGCCGCGTGGCGAACGGGCGCGCCTGGTTCGAGAATGTCTACCCGACCCGGGAGTTCAGCTTCTTGCTGAACCCGTGGGTGGCGGCCCGCCCCGAGAGCGTGGAGGACCCAGGCTTCGATCTGACCCGCTTCAGCGTCGCCTATTGGCAGAAGTGGGACCGGATGCTTCGCGCGGCGCGGGACCGGGAGATGGTGATCTCGGTCGTCTTCTACGTGGATGGCTCCCGACCGGGCACCTATCCCTTTGGGAAGGAGCGCGCCGGCGGCGAGGACGAGCAGCGCTACTACCGCTACGCGGCGGCCCGCTTCTCCGCGTTCTCGAACGTGATGTGGGATGTGAGCAATGAGTACCAGTCCTTCCGCGACGATGCCTGGGCCGAAAAGATGGGAACCTTCCTCAGGAGATGCGATCCGTATGACCATCTGACGTCGGTACACGGGTTCGAGGATTTCCACTTCCGCGCCTCGCCCTGGGCCGACTTCGCCATGTACCAGTCCTGGGACGAGTCGGGCGGGCACGGGTTCATGGTCGAGAACCGCCGCCTGCAGGCGGAGACGGGGCGGCCGATGCCACAGGTGAACGAGGAGTACGGCTACGAGGACCACTACCCGCACTGGGGGAACGACCGCACCGGCCCCCCGGGACGTAGCGCCGACAACCGGCGTCGCCTGGCCTGGGGCATGTACATGGCCGGTGGGTACCAGACGACGGGGGAGCGGGCCGACCGCGGCACCGGCTGGGGTCCCGACACCGGCGGCGGCTGGGTCAATGGCCGGGGCGACGACACCATGACCATGCTCGTCGGCTACCGGTGCATCGAACGGTTCTTCCGAGCGTTCGAGTGGTGGAAGACGGAGCCGCATGATGACTTGACGGACGGCGGCGCCATGTGCCTCGCGGAGCCGCGGAAGCAGTACGCGATCTACCTCCCCTCGGGCGGCCGCACGACCGTGCAGCTCGCACCTGGCACCTATCACGCCCGCCGCTACAACCCACGCTCGGGCCGATGGTATGCGCTCCCCGACGTGGTCGGTCCGGCCTGGACCTCTCCGGACCTGCCCGATGGCGGCGACTGGGCGCTCTTGCTCACGAGGCGCTCATGAGACCAGCGACAGCGATGCGAGACGCACTGCTCCTGTTGCTGGCAGTGGCTTCATGCCTCGTGAGCACCAGCCACGCGGGCACCCGGTCCCAGGATGAAAGGAAAGTCTCGAGCATGTCACAGACAGCCGTATCGGTGAAGGAAACACGGCCGGCCTTCCCCCTTCGCGTCAGCGACAACAAGCGCTACCTGGTGGACACGAAGGGCCGACCGTTTCTGGTCGACGGCGACAGCCCGTGGGAACTCGCCTGGCAGCTCACGCGGGAGGAGGCGGAGGAGCTGCTGAACAACCGCCAGGCAAAGGGCTTCAGCGCGCTACTGGTGGATGTGCTGCCCTACAGCGAGTGGTCGCCTTACCTCGCTGAGAGGAACCGATATGGGCACGGGCCGTTCCGCACGCCAGGCGACTTCGCGACCCCGGACGAGGCCTACTTCGCGCACCTCGACTGGCTCATCCGCGCGGCGGGCGAGAGAGGGATGCTGGTCATGCTCGTCGCCGCCGACCTCGGGTCTGACGGTGAGCACCCGCCCGCCTCCGGTGCCAAGCAGGGGATGTGGCATGAGCAGTATCTGTCGAACGGCGTCGAGAAGTGCTACCAGTACGGCCGCTACCTCGGGAGCCGCTACCGGAGCTTCCCGAACGTGCTCTGGGTGCTCGGCGGCGACCGGGACCCGGGCGATGTTACCGCACACGTGGAGGCAATGGCGCGGGGGCTTGAGGAGACGGACCCGGGACACCTGAAGACCTACCACGCGGGAGCAAAGAACGGGAGCACCTTCTTCCACGAGGCGCCGTGGTGCGACCTCAACATGTCCTATGGCTACACCGAGCCCTACGGCTTTGTACTCGACGACTACCGCACACAACCGACGAAGCCGTGCTTCTTGGGCGAGAGCGGATATGAGGGCGAGGCCAACGACAAGCGCCCGGGCACTCCGCTGCGGGTGCGCCGCCAGGCCTACTGGGCGCTGCTTTCGGGCGCCTGTGGGCATCTCTATGGCTCGGCCGCGTGGACCGTGCAGCCCAATGTGTGGCGGAAGTGGCTGGATTCGCCAGGCGCCCAGCATATGGCGCACTTCGGCCGCTTCTTCCGGTCCATCGACTGGTTCCGGTTGGCACCCGATATGAAGCACGAGGTGCTGATCGGCGGCCTCGGCCAGGCCGGAAGTCCCGAGTTCGCAACCTGCGCCTCGATCCCGGACGGCAGCCTGGCCGTGTGCTATCTGCCAACGGCGCGCGCGGTGACGGTCGATCTGAGCAGGCTGAAGGGCCCGGTGGAGGCGCACTGGTTCGACCCCACGAGCGGCAAGACCATGGATGTCGCGGGATCACCCTTCGCTACTGCGGGCATGCGGGAGTTCGCGCCGGCGGAGCACAACGCGGCCGGCGACAGCGACGCGGTCTTGGTGCTGCAGAGGGCACGCTAGCGGAGCTGCACGCGATGCGTGTGCTGTGCGTCATGCTCGCTGCCGTGCGTGCCGCCTCTGCGACCATCATCAGCCGAACTACCCGTCCTCGTCCGCACTGGGAGAGCGTCTGTTCGTGTCTCCACCTTCCTCTAGGAAACTGCACCCATCCCCGAAAGTGGGACCTCGTCCACAGAAAATGAGTGTTCGCAGATGAGTGTAGTTTCCTCCACCAGTCGCGAGTACAACCCTCGTCTGACGGCGGGGGATGTTTCGATCAGGGTTCGTTTCCTAACCACACCTCCCCATCTTCGAGATCCACTCATTCTCCGGTCTCGTCCGAAACGGAGAGGGTTTCGGTGCCAGGATCGTTTCCTCCACCACTTCTGTTTGTCGAAACATTCTCTGTCGCTGAAAACCCGCCTCACCGAGAGGCGGGTTTTGGCGTGTGATAGCCTCATTCTCGCCCCTTTCGGCGGCCCAGACCTTCGGACGGCTCACCCCTTTTTCGCCCCGTTTGACAGCCCAAAACGGCCCTTTGGGCCTCTCTTTCTCTGAATCCTTCGGACGACCGCCAATCCGTCCGAAGGTAGAGAATCCAGTATTTATGCGGGTTTTTCGAGTCTCGATTTCCTCGGGGTTCGATTCGGACACGCTGACCACTCGGCGCTTCGAACTCCCGTCCGAAGGCAATAGCCGGGACTCGGTGGCCGATGACAGACACCCGGGGCGTCCGCGCAGCAGCAGGCACGTATGCTACTCATCCACAGCCTTCAGCTCCTTCGGATCGCCTGCCGACTCTGCCGACACGAACTGCTCGCCCATCATGATGAACCCGCCCGGATGCTCCAGCTTGACCGCCGGTTGCCCCGTCCGCTCCTGCGTCGCCTCGAACGTGATCCGGCACTCCATCGGCTTGCTCGCCCACTCTGGGGCGACCGCAATTCGCGCAACGACACTTCGCAGCCAGTCCACATCCGCCAGCTCGCGCAGTGCATCCTGCGCGCGTCCGCTCAGGTCGGCGAAAGGAAGACGCTCGCCAGCCTCCAGTCGCCGCCTATCATCTTCGCTGAGTGACTCCAGCCAGGCCACTGCGAGCCGCTCAAACTGGTTCTGAACCTGAGCATAGAGTTCTGGCGCGGGCACCGGGAGCTGGGCGCTCATTCCCGCGCGCAGTCCGGCCACAGCATGGCGCACATCCTCCACCAGTCTTGCTTGCAGTGCCTCTTGGGACTTGGGCGCAGATCCCTGCGCCATGTCAACCGACATCCGATATCTCCGCGGCCGCTCGGGAAACGACGTTGCCCGTAGACCGCCCGCTTTCGGGTCCGCATTGCCCCAGAGCTGGAGCAGTCGCTCCCCCTTGGGATGTCGGCCCAGGCCCACCCACGTGGTGTCTCTCAACTCGGAGGTGTGGGTGAGCAGATGGAAGATGATACGGTCGAGCCACAGCCACTGCACCGCGAGGACGAGTTTCTCTCTCGCCGCCTGGGGGAGTTCCTCGACCCGAATCCCTTCGCCCACCGCCGCGCGCTCCGCCAAAGGTTCCGGTAGCCCCTCCCGCACTTCTGCGAGCAGTCCTCGCCAGTGCTCTGTCACCATCTCCCCCAGTTTCGGTAGTTCCGGCGGCAACGCCCGTCTCAGGTCCCGCTCAATCTCGCGAACCGTCCCTACAACGTCCTTCTGGAACGCCTCGCCGAGCGACTTCGTTCGGAAAGTCTCCTCGACCATCGCCATGACCTCCGTCTTCAGGTGTTGGCGAGCACGAGCGAGTCGAGTTTTGACGGTCTCCGGTCGGACGCCCAGGAAATCCCCAATCTCAGCGTGCGAGTAGCCGTTGATGTAGTGGAGCGTGAGTGCGAGCCGCTCGGGCGTGCGCAGCCGATTCAGAGCATCTCGCACCACGACCTCGATCTCGGACAGGTGCCGGGTATCGGGCACTGCCCCCGCTTCATCCAGGGTCACGGTCGCCACCTCCCTGCGGCGCTGGTGTGCGCGGTGCACGTTCGTGGCGATCTGTCGCAGCCAGCCCGAGAACTTGTCGGGGTCTCGGAGCTGACTGAGCTTCAGGTAGGCCTGCACAAACGCCTCCTGAGCCAGGTCTCGGGCCGCCTCGAAGTCATGGGTCAGGTGGTATCCAAGCCCATAGACCATGTCGCGGTAACGGCCAACGAGGTCCCCGAATGCGTCGCGGTCACCGCTTCGCACGCGTTCGACGAGTTGTCCATCCGTGAGCGTCATCTACTCCTCACTCGTCCCGCACTTACAGGGATGCGGATTCGGAGGCCAAGGTAACATTTCTCTTCGGCGTTTGGCGAGATCCTTCCGCCTGGTCGTGACCGACAACTGGTAGGCACTCCGACACTTCGAACCTCCGTCCGGTAAGTATCTACTGGGCGAAGGCGGTCAGCAGACCCCCTCGCACACCAAGTCTGGGTCGTGATGACTGGCGAGGAGCGAGAACATGTCGAACCCACTGGACCCCGAGGTGATGTCCCCAGCCGAGCGGCTTGAGGAGGCGGCATCCCTGCTGGCCAGGGGCATCTTGCGCCGCCGACTGCGGACGGCGGACGGGAGAAAGAAGCCTCTTGATGTTCTTCGGCAACCGAGGGATGAATGTGTCGAACCCCAGTCGGAAGGGAGAGACACGTGAGTGACAGCACGCTGAGACAGATCGCTCAACTGAGCAAGCTGAGCTTCCTGGAACTGCAGGCCCGGTGGCGCTCACTTCTCGGCACCGAGCCGCCCGCGTACCATCGGCGCTTCCTGGTGAAGCGGCTCGCCTACCGCATCCAGGAGCTGGCCTACGGCGGGCTATCGGAGACTACTCGCGCCCAGATGGCGGATGTCCTGCAAGATGCCGGCCTGGACGAGCAGGCCTCCATCCCAGGTAGAGGCCGGACGCAGAAGCGGCCTAATGACCTGCCCTTGGCGGGGACGCGGCTGGTGCGAGAGTGGAATGGCAGGCGCTACGAAGTCACCGTCGCCTCCGGCGGATTCGTCTTCGAGGGCCGCCGCTACCGCTCGCTGACTGCCATTACCAAGGCCATTACTGGCACGCACTGGAATGGCCGGGCTTTCTTCGGCCTGCGCAATGGTGCGCGCAAGGAGCAGGAGTGATGAAGCGCCAGCGAGAGAGCGAGAGAACGGAACTCCGGCGCATCCGCTGCGCGGTCTGCACTCGGAAGAGCACCGAGGAGAACCTCGACACCGAGTTCAACAGCCTGGACGCGCAGCGCGAATCCGCCGAAGCCTACGTCGCCAGCCAGCGGCACGAGGGCTGGGTCGCGCTCCCGACGCGCTATGACGATGGCGGCTTCTCCGGTGGGAACCTGGAGCGGCCAGCGCTGCGGCGGCTACTGGACGACGTGGAAGCCGATCGGATTGACTGCGTCGTGGTGTACAAGGTCGATCGGCTCTCCCGATCCCTGCTGGACTTCGCCAGGATCATCGAGATCTTCGATCGGCGCAACGTCTCCTTCGTCTCCATCACCCAGCAGTTCAACACCACCACCTCAATGGGCCGGCTGGTGTTGAACATCCTCCTCTCCTTCGCCCAATTCGAGCGGGAGATCATCGGCGAGCGCATCCGCGACAAAGTCGCAGCCACCAAACGCAAGGGCAAGTACACCGGTGGGCCTCCAGTGCTTGGCTATGACGTGGACCGCGAGCGGAAGCGCCTGGTGGTCAACCCCAAGGAGGCCGAACTCGTTCGTCATGTGTTCAGCCGCTTCGTCCAGACCGGCTCCGCGACCGACCTCACCAGCGAGCTCAACCTCGCGGGCGTCACCACCAAGTCCTGGACGGCGAAGAGCGGGAACCGCCACGCTGGCATACCCTGGAACAAGATGCACGTCTACCGAATCCTCAATAACCCCATCTACATCGGGGAGGTCACCCATAGGGGGAAGCGCTATCCCGGCGAGCACGAAGCGGTCGTGCCGCGGCCGCTGTGGGACAAGGCTCACGTTATCCTGGGCAACAATTATCGGGCGCGGGGCGTGGAGACCAGGACGAAGACGCCCGCGCTGTTGAGGGGTATCCTGCGGTGCGCCCACTGCGGCTGCGCCATGGGTCCGACCTACACGAAGAAGCGAGGACGGTTCTACCGTTATTACCTCTGCGTGCACGCCTCGAAGAACGGACACGATTCCTGTCCCACGCGCTCGCTTTCGGCGGGCGAGATCGAGCACACGGTCGTCGATCAGCTGCGGGCGATCCTCCGCGCGCCGGAGTTCCTGGCGAAGACCTACCGGAGCGCGCGAGCGCAGGCAGAGGAGCAGGGGATTGAGGGCGTAACCTTCTCAGAACAGGACGTGGTGAACGCGCTCTGCTCCCTCGACCCCATCTGGGATCAGCTCTTCCCCGACGAGCGGACACGCATCGTGCAGCTGCTGGTGAAGCAGGTGGATGTGTACCCCGACCGCGCGCAGGTGCACATCCGTGCCGAGGGCCTGACCTCCCTGGTGGCGGAGCTTCGCGACGAGAGCGAGCAGGAGACAGCCGTATGAGCGAGGTGGCACGAGCGACACTGACCGTGGAGGGCGACTGCCTGGTAGTCCAGGTGCCGCTGATGATCAAGCGCCGCCGCGGCCGGGAAGAGGTCATCGCACCCGTTGGCTTTGGTACCGATGATCGGCCGCCGGCGCGGACGAACGAATCCCTAGCGACGACCATCGCCCGCGCCCACCGGTGGAGGGAGGTGCTGGAGGCGGGCCGGTATGCCACTGTCCGCGAGCTCGCCCATGACCTGGGCATGGATCACTCCTACGTGGCCCGCATTCTGCGGCTGACTTCGCTGGCCCCCGACATCGTCGAGGCGATCGTGGACGGCACCGAGCCGGATGGGCTGTCCCTGGAGAAGCTCTACCGGGCGCCGATGGTGTGGGAGGAGCAGCGGCAATGCCTGGGGTCCAGATAGACGTCCGGCGTCCCTGAGCACTGAGCCGGCCGCCCTGCCACAGGGCATCTGTGCCCGCTCACGGGAAATCATTGACAAGACAACATCCGTTTGAGTACACTTCTGGCCTCCTTGCCTTAGGGCGGGGAGGTCTCTTGTTTGGCCACGAGGGGGACTGCAGAGATCCCCTGGGCGCTGAGCGTCATTGGCGGCGTTCACTTCTGGTCGGTACAGGCGCATCTGCCAGAGCTGCGCTTCGCGCTCGGCGAGCCCGAGACCGACACAACCACCGTGGACAACGCCGCGGTCGCGCTCCAGAAACGTGGATTCTATCTGCGAAGGGCGGGGTCGGACGGATTCCGGTTCGGGCTGAAGCCAACGTTGCGCAAGGTCATGAACGACCGGCGCGCGTCGCTGGACGCAAGCAGGGGCGGCCAGGTAGGCCGCGAGATGGACGCTCTCATCAAGATCGAGTTCCAGAAGGGCGCGGTCCTGCCTGTGGAGATCTTCAAGGACGGCGCATCCCTTCCCGACACCCCTAGGCTGACGCTCGTCGTCTTGCCTCCTGATGTGGAGTGGGAGGGCAATGGTGCTCTGAGAGACCAGTTACTCTCCTGGACGCGACGGAAGGGCGAGTCGGACAGGCTTTACCCGGGAGCACTGGTCTGGTGTGTACGCCGAGGTGGACGCGGGCTGCAAGACAAGGTCGAGGAGTGGTTGGCCTGGACCCAGGTCAAGAAGGACATAGACGACGGCACGCTGGCCGGGGAGTTCGAGCCGTCAGAGCGCTCCAGCGTCTCTGGGCAGGTGAGCACGGCGAGGGACGAGGCGCAGGACGAGATCTGGGCCGACTACCGGTTCGTCGTGGTCGCCGATCCCCACGAGGAATCTGGGCTTCGTGTCATTGACCTGGGTGCGGGTCATGCGAGCGCCGGTGAGTCCCTCACGGGGAGGATCGTGAGCGCGCTCAAGTCCGAAGGTATGATGAACGACTCTATTGGCGCGGGCTACCTTGACCGGAACTGGCCTCCGGCGCTCAGGGAGAGCGGGGCATGGGACCTCCAGGGGTTGCGGAAGAGCTTCGTGAACGGCGTGCTCACCCGGCTGCGGGATCCTGACTCGGTTCTGCGAACGCAGATCCCCAAGTTCGTGGCGAGCGGGGACTACGGCCTGGCCTATGGGCAGAGGTCGGACGGTACGTTCGAGCGCGTCTGGTTCCGGGAGGCTGTCGGGGAAGAGGAGATTTCCTTTGAGCCAGGGGTCTTCCTGCTCCGCAAGGAGCGCGCGGCCGCGCTGAAATCGCCCGTGCCGGCGGAGCCGGGTCCGCCGCCAGGGCCTCCGCCTGGACCGCCAGAGCCCGGGCCGGCTCCTGGACCAGTTCCAGGTGCCGAGCCGACCGCAGTCACTCGGATTCGGCTGCGCGGTCAGGTGCCGCCGGAGATCTGGAACCGCCTGGGTCATCGGTTGATTCCCAAGCTGCGAGTTGGCGAGAACCTGGCGCTCACCGTCGAGGCGGTCTTCGACATTCCCGCTGAGAGCGCCGCAGCCGCCAAGCGGGAGATCGAGCAGGCGCTGAGCGATCTGGCGATCGGCGGCCTTGTACGCCTCGACGTGGAGTAGTTCACCTTCGTAGCACTGAGGTCATAGGGATGGCCGGCATCTACTGCGTGCGGGCAGAAGGCGGGAAGTACGCGGAGGCGTTCAGGAGCGGCGGGTACGCGGCGTATGCTTGGGAGAAAAGCGCCGACCTCTCGCGGTGCACGACGAAGGAGCAGATCCAGGCGCGATACGTGGACCTGCATCCCCATCAGGCGAACCCCCATGTGGCCGGTCAGCACGTTGGGAACATGGTGCGCCTCCTCCTTGACATGCGCTCGGGCGATTTCGTCTTTACGCCGACGCTCAACTCAGACCAGCTTATCCAGGGCGTACTTCGTGATGCGCCTTACCAATACGTGGAAGGTGACCCGGCTTGCCCGCTCCAGCATAGACGTCCCGTTGAGTGGTCTCAAAGGGTCCTCCAGCGGAGTGAGTTGTCCATTCCGTTCCAATACGCGCTGCGAGCATGGCAGACCGTATTCTCGATCAGCGATGCCGACCAGCGGAACTCGTTCCTCCAGGTGATCGGTCATAAGCCGACCGATGAGCCGACGCGAGATGTCTCACTGCCATACCATCGTGCAGTGCTGAAGCGAGTTCTCGAGCTCGATGCGCACGACTTCGAGTTGCTAATCACCAACCTCCTGAGAGCGGCCGGCTTCGAGGCCGAGCACGAGGGCAGGCCCGGCGACGGCGGCGTGGACGCGCAGGGCGAGATGGACATATACGGGATGGCGAGGGTTAAGGTTCACGCGCAAGCGAAGCGGTACCAGCTTGGCGCGAAAGTCGGCGCCTCCGAAGTGAAGGCGCTCCGTGCGAGCATACCGCAAGGTGCCCAGGGCGTGTTCATCACCACCGGCGAGTTCCACCGGAGGGCGCGCGAGATCGCCCTCGAACCTGGTTTCCCTCGTATAGGCACCATCGACGGAGAGCAACTGGTAGAGCTGCTGACGGTGCACTGGGGCGAGATTGACGAACAGCTGCGCCAGAAGCTACGGCTGCGTCCGGGGCTGCTGCCGGAGTGAAGATCACACTGCAACCGGCTGGGAGGGATCGCTAGAGTCGGTGTGCCCCGCCGGCAACGATGTGGACCATGGATCTCGAGCGCAATATACTAGAGTTCCTGCACGGAGACACAGACCGCGGAGTCCCTGGCCGTGGGCCTCGCGACCGCTATGCATCGTTCGACTACTGCTTCAACTACTTTCAGTCGTTCCGGGAGGCCGACGCGACAGAAGCCCTGGTTGCTCCGGAGCACATGGAGACAAGCTGCCTGCAACTGGGGTTCTATCTGGCCAGTTGGGGTATGTTGCGTGGGTCCTCCTTCCTCCTCCAGCGAAGCCTCGCGATCTATCAACCCGTGATCAAGGCTGTCGTCGGAATGGGCCGAGCGGTGTGGGAGATAGACGCGCACTGCTACACTGAGGACAACCTTGACATCCTGCTTGACGCCAGTAAGAGCATCAGGGCTGCATTCGACAGCGGGAAGCGCCCGTCGGACGCACTGGTGACCAAGACGATGCTCGGCGTCTTCGGGAATGTCCCCGCTTTCGACTCGTTTGTCAGCAATGCGCTGGGCCAGTTGCTAGGAGTGCGGTCGTTCGGGAGGCGATCATTGCGAGCGCTGGCCGGCTTCTACGAGACCCACCGAGAGGTGATCGACAGGTATCGCGTCCCGACACTTGACTTCGCAACAGGCCGAGACACCTCTCGACACTATCCAAGGGCCAAGGTGCTGGACATGGCGTTTTGGGTCGAGGGCCAGCGGCTGGGGACACCGTCCTAGCGCAGGGCACCCGGAGTCTCGACAGAACTGGTGTTACGCGGCTACGGATAGAACCAGGGTCATGTGCCAGGCGCGCTTCGCCTCGGCGGAAGGCCGTCAGGAGAGGGGAGCGCCTCCGGGGAGACGAAGGAGTTGCCTGCTGGAACAGAGACCACCCACCTCGGAAGATCAACTCCCATGAGCCTGAAGTCCATCTTGGTGCTGATCATCTGGATCGCGGTATCGTTTTGTGCCGGGTTGATAGGGTCCCGGTTCACTGGGCCGGCAGTGGCCACGTGGTACGGCAGCATCAACAAGCCTGCCTGGACCCCTCCCGATGTCGTGTTCGGCCCGGTGTGGTCGGCGCTCTACCTGATGATGGGCGTGGCCGCCTGGTTGGTCTGGCGAAAGGCCGGGTTCTCTGGCGCGTCTGCCGCGATGGTGCTCTTCGGGCTTCAGCTCATCGCCAACGCGGCCTGGTCGGGGATCTTCTTCGGCATGCGTCGCTTCGACCTCGCTTTCTTCGAGATCGCTATCCTCTGGGTGCTGATTCTGGCGACACTGATCGCCTTCTGGCGGCACGACACCACGGCCGGCCTGCTGCTGCTGCCCTACCTCGCCTGGGTGAGCTATGCCAGCGCTCTCAACTTCGCAATCTGGCGCCTGAATCCCGTTCTGCTTTGAACGGTGCCTCCCATTGTGGAGCTAGAGCGGGTTCAACTGGCCGATGGGCGGCCGTACCGATCGGAACGCCATGTCCCTTGGCGGCTCGAAGCGAGAGCGGGAGAATCCTCGGCAAGCGCTTACCAGTTCTCCCCCAGCAGTTCAAAGTGGGCCTGTGGATGGGCACAAGCCGGGCACACCTTGGGCGCCTCTGTTCCCTCGTGCACGTATCCGCAGTTGCGGCAGCGCCACTTGATGGACTGCTCCCTCCTGAAGACGCGGCCAGCTTCCACGTTGGCGGCCAGGTCGGAGTAGCGCTTGCCGTGCTGCTTCTCCGCGACAGCGATCATGTCGAATAGCTTGGCGATCGCCTCGAAGCCCTCTTCTCTCGCAGTGGCAGCGAAGCTGGGATAAAGCGTGCCCCACTCGTGTCCCTCGCCGGCGGCCGCGGCCCTCAGATTCTCCAGAGTAGTGCCGACGGTGCCGGCGGGGAAGGCAGCGGCAATCTCGACGTCGCCGCCTTGGAGCATGGTGAAGAAGCGCTTGGCGTGCTCTTTCTCCTGGTCCGCGGTCTCCATGAAGATGGCCGCGATCTGCTCGAAGCCGTCTCTCCTGGCCTGACTGGCGAAGTAGGTGTAGCGATTCCGCGCCTGCGACTCTCCGGCAAATGCGGCGAGGAGGTTCTTCTCGGTGTTCGTTCCCTTCAGATTTGGCATGGATTCCTCCGTCTGGTAAGCTGGGGTGGTTAGGTTCTGGCTCGCAGTGCGTGGTCCTGCGCCGCATTTCGACTGATCGCCCTTGCCAATCGGCCGTGAAGGCGGCCCGGGCACCCCCGACTCCGGCTACCCTTGGGCTGGGAGTCACTGGACGGGGTTCCGTGCGTAGGACGGCGGTCTCGCCACCGTCCATCGCGGGCGTCCTCATCCCCCCGATGCCCGCGCCCGGCATCTCCGTTATTCCGGAGGCTTGGCGACGGGGAGGACGCCGCAGTGACGCCTGGAAGTTGGACTCGGGGCCCTTCAGGAACTGAGGTTGCTGGGTGGCTGGATGCCCCTGGGTGGTCACCGGGCGGGCGATCCCGATCCGGAGCCCGAGGTGAGGTGAAGCCGTGGGGCGACTACCGGCGAACGCGTTCTTCTTCCTCTTCGGCTACGACCCGCGGTACTGGCGGGGCCTGCGCGAGCACTGTCTGATCGACCAGCACGCGGGGGTGAGGCTGATCCAGTGCCTCTACACCCCACGCTTCCGCTGCTTCAACCAGTTCGCCGCGCCAGGGAGCCTGCTCCACCAGGAGGTGTGGGAGGCGCGGCGGCCGCTACTGATCGACCGCGGCTGCGGCGGGATCGCCTATGAGAGCTATCCCTTTGACACCGGCCTGCTCGATCGCTACGCGCGGCGACTCGGTGACCGCTTCCTGGGAGTGCAGTTCCACGAGTGGGCCTCAAACACTGGCACTGACTGGCGGCGTGTCAGCCGGGTCGTTCCCCGCGGCGAGCGCGTGACTTTGCCTGCTCTCCAGGAGCACTTCGATGGCCGCAGCGTGGATGGCTCCCTGGAAGCCGGTGACCCCCGCGACTATGTGGGCCGGCGGTTCCCGGAGACGCCCAGGGAGTTCGCCCGGGAGTGCCAGCGCTACCAGCAGCGCAAGCTCGCCGACTTCGGCGGCTACCTCACCTGCGTGCCGAGCATGGGGATGGCCTACGCAGAGGCACTGCGGTGGGGAGCGCGAGTGGTCATGCCCGAGCATGGCCATCACATTCCCATGGGGAGGGTGCACACCGCGGCCGCCCGGGGCGCGGTGCGCCAGGCCGGCCATGGCCAGTTCGGCTCCTACTACGCGCCCTGGGGCAATCGCCCGGACAGCGTCACCTGCTACCTGCCCTTCACCCTGTGGTACACCCCGCCCGAGCTGCTCTGCGGCGACGCCTTCAAGCACGGGGGGAACGGCGGATCGAGCCGCGCCTTTCAGCGCCGCCTCTTCTGGTGGGCCTACCTCACCGGCGCGCGCTACCTCACCGAGGAGTGGGGGCCGGAGAACACCTTCAATGACTGGGAGAGCTTCGACCTTACGCCGTACGGGGAGGTGGTGCGCGACTTCCTGCGTTTCGTGAAGCAGACCGGCCGGGGGGAGACTGTCACCCCGGCCGCGGTCGTGACAGACAACGACTGGTTCGGCCTGGACGCGTACCTGCTCGCGGGAGCGGAACGCCGCCTGTACTTCTACGAGCCCACACCTCACGAACTCGCGGTTGCCGCCTTCTTCCGCGCGCTCACAGGCCACCGACCTTCGCCGCCCAACGACAGCGCGTGTGTGCTCTCTGCCTCGGCCATGCCCGACGCCTTCGACGTCCTCACCGACGCGGCCACCTCAGACCTCCTCCGCCAGTACCGCGTACTGTGCTACGTCGGGGAGCATCCCGGTCGCCTGAAGCGCGGCCTGGGGGGCTACGCCGGCAAGCTCATCCTCATGGGTGATCCCGTGGCGGCGGCACAGTCACTGACCGAGGCCACACGCGAGGAGATGCCGGTGAGAGTGGAAGGGAACATGCACTGGCTGCTGAACCGCAAGCGTGATCGCTGGCAGCTTGCGGCCTTCAACCCCCACGGAGTCACCCTCGACTTTGTGGAGGGTGAACGCTCCGATCCAACCGCGGCCGCGCCGGTGACTATCTCCGCCACAGGCGTGGGCAAAGCGCGCTCCGTGTCCTGGTGGCCGGAATCCACACGCGTCGATCGACGCCGTGCCAGCCAACTCGACGCCACGATCGGCCCGGGGGGGCTCATCGTGTTGGAGTGGTGACGGGGCGAGGGCACCCTCAGCGTGGAGTCAGTGACCGGGGTTTCGTTGCGGATGTGCCATCGAGCGCGAGCCCTTCCCGAGGCCCGACAGCTACCAGCAAGGGGGTGTCAGCGGTCGCAGGGAATACCAGGGTGCAGGTTGCCAGCGCGTCGTTGGTTGCACCTGAGTTCCTGGACGCGCGAGGCTGGGCCCTGCTGGTGAGGAGAACGCTATGTTCGCTCTCGAGAACGACCGCATTCGTCTGCAGATGTCCGACGACTACTCCTCCGTCTCGCTGTGCGACCGCCGCCGGGGAACCACCTGGCGCTTGGACGCCGCCAGCCTCGGGTACCGGAAGGAGATGACGGGGTCGCCTGAGTCTTTGCGCAATGGCCGGGTCACCCGAGAAGCCGACGCGCTCCTGGCAGCATTCGACCTCCCCGAGGGCGCCATCGAGTACCGCTGGAGGCTGACAGACACCTATGTCGAGGTTGAGCTGACGGCCGGCACGCCTGCCATCGAGTGTGTCGCCCTGCCGGGAGCGTTCGGCCCCGCCGGCGAAGCTTGCGAGCTGGCGCTGCCCCTCTACCAGGGCGTATTGGTTCGCGGTGAGACAGGGACCTGGGAGGGCCGCGCTGCGTCCGGTGGACACGGTGGATTCAGCATGGCGATGGGAGGCCTGATCGCGGAGCGCGGGGCCCTGCTGGTGGCCCAAGGGAGCCTCGCAAGCTGGACAGGCGTCTACGGGGCTGATGAGGGGAGGTTGCACTTCTCCTTCGAGCAGTCGCGGTGTCCTGTCGACGGATGGACGCCGCATACGGTGCGGCTATACCCCACCGATTCGACGGTGACCGCGGTGTGCAAGCAGTACCGGGCGTATCTGGAGGAACGAGGAGCGATCGTCACCTGGGAGGAGAAGATCGCGCGGAAGCCCGTCCTGAAGCAGCTCTTCGGGGCGCTGATGGCATTCACCGGGTACAACCGCTGGCCCGAAGGGGACTACGCGTCGTGCGTGCGCCGGCTGAAGGACTACGGCTTCGGCTCCGTTCTCCTCTATCCCGTGCGCATGTGCCACTACTCGCTGGACTTCAAGATGGGGGGCGATGACCCGGTGTGGTTGACGGACGAGCAGATCGCCGAGGTCAAGTCGATCCCCGGCGCCCTTGTGGCTCCCTGGGGCTGGATCTTCGAGGGGCTGGATGATGGCAGTGCAGCCCAGAGGGCGCTCTTTCGCCGGGATCGCGATGGGAGCCTGATGCCGAACTGGCAGATCGATGACTACAAGTGGTACCTGGTCTGCACGCCCTATCAGCGCGAGCACATCAGACAGCGTTTCGCCTCCGATATGGCGGCGATGGACTGGATACACTTCGACGTCAACGCCACCTGGCCGCCCACTCCATGCCTCAGCGAGGAGCACGCCCTGCATGGCAATAGGCCGATGGGGAGGCTGGCGGATGTGGACTCTGTGCAGCAGTTGCTGAGTCCCGACACCGTCGGCAACCGCATCGTTTCCAGCGAGGGGTTCGCCGGGCACTGCACGCCGCAATACGACATCGGCAGCACCAAGCTGATGCCGGGGCCGAGCATCGCCACCAAGACGCCGGTGCCAATGACGATGCTGGTCTTCCACGACTCCTGCGTCCACGATTGGTGGGAGCTGCACAACTACAACGGCCTGCCCGGCTGGCAGATCACTGACGGGCGCCATGGCTTCGGCCTGGTGGGGAATGGTCTGCCCAGACTCAAGGCCGCCATGGACGCGCTCTACGGCTGCCCGCCGAACGTCTTCCCCTTCGGCAAGCAGTATGCGTGGGGCAACTTCGAGCGAAAAGAGACGTTCTCTTTCGAGGTGGGACTCGATGACCCGCCGGTGCAAGAGGCCTTGCGCGAGGCGCTGCCCGTGTCCAGGCTCCACCAGCAGATCGGTATGTGCGTGATGGCGGACTTTCGGTTCGTGAGCGAGGACCGCAGTGTCCAGACAACGCGCTTCTCCGACGGCACGGAGATCGTGGCGAATATCGGGCAGGAGGCCCGCGAAGCCGAGGGCTACGGGCTTGTTCCGGGGCAGAGCTGGCGCAGGGGCCAAGGGGGTTGAGAAGCGGGAGCGTGAGCTGAGATTCGCGGCGATCGGGGTGCGCGCTGTCGCTCTGAGCCACCCCTGAAGCCGGCCTGAGGCCGCCCTCGACTCCGGCTGCCCCCTCGGCTGGGAGTCGATGGGCGGGGTTCCGTCGCGTATGGGGACAGCAGCCGCGCCACTGTGGCGATCACCGGCAGGCCCGTCCAATCGGATCCTCTGTCGCTGCCCTTCTGCATCCTCTACGCATCCCAGAACAGGGGTATGCACGAAGGGAGAGAATAGCACGAGACGGGCGCCACGCGGAGCCTGGGCCCCAGATGAGTTTCTGAACAGCACGGGATGCGAGATGAACCGCAGTACGATCCGGTTTGCCGAATCCCAGTACTTCCGCCAGTGGTGGCTCTGGCTGGGTCTAGTCGGAACCACGGTGCTCACGGTGGGCCTATTCGGGTACGGCGGCTTCGTCCAGCTCATCCTGGGGAGGCCATGGGGGGATAGGCCCATGTCGGACACTGGGCTTCTCGTGACAGCGCTCCTGGTCTCTCTCGTCGATGTTGCGCTGGTCGCGCTGTTCATGGCGGGACACCTGAGGACCGAGGCGCGGGCGGACGGCCTGTATATCCGTTTCTTCCCCTTCCATCGTCTGCCCCTGGCGGAGGTCAGAGAGATCGAAGCTGTGACCTACCGACCGATCATGGACTACGGCGGCTGGGGTATCCGGTACGGCGCCAAAGGGAAGGCCTACAACGTTTCCGGGAACCGCGGCGTCAGGCTAACGTATCACTCCGGCCGGCACTTGCTCATTGGGTCTCAGGAGCCTGACGCACTCGCGGAGGCGGTGCGGTCGCTGCACGCGTCGGGCGCGGGCAGGTGAGGGTGGGAGGCAAGCTCCAGCCTGTCCGTGTCAGCCGCCCGTAAAGGGGGCCCTTAGAGTCTCTAACAAAACCCGGTAGTAGGATTGGAGTAATGGCTGGATCGGAGGCATTCCTGCGGGGAGGGAATGCCGATGCCCAAGCCTGTGGTAAGCGATGAGCTATGGAAACTGGTCGGGCC
>Ga0315280_10000822_pt1 | contig 56187 bp, 83 predicted proteins | sample YL17G06_40_MG_FD_203697 | JGI IMG/M metagenome (GOLD analysis project Ga0315280, IMG submission 203697) | Sediment microbial communities from Yellowstone Lake, YNP, Wyoming, USA - YL17G06_40 | ecosystem: Environmental > Aquatic > Freshwater > Lake > Sediment | place: USA: Wyoming | collected... | reverse complement strand
TCAATTCCTCAGGGCAAGATGACACCTGTGAAATGGGTTGCACAGCAATTCATTCGTAAGGGAGCTGCTCTAGGAAACTACATGTTTTTGGATTCACAAGACATTGGGGGAATTGATAAGACTCCGTTAAGGCAATGTGACAACTGGCTTATGGGCAGAATGAAAGAAGCCCATGAAGTCGAAAGGATTCTTAAACAACTATTGGGCATGAAGATTGCTGCCGAAGAGATTCAGACATTGCCCCTTGGCCACTTTTACACTGCCCTTGGAAACGAAGTTAAGAAAGTTTACGTTTTGCCTATAGGTGTTCCAGAAGAAGTTGGTAGACAGGTTGCTCTCGGTAAGCGTAGCCCCGAGAGCGTCCGCGACGAGTTTTTAAAAGTCAAAGTCATGGAGGATGAAACCTTGTATAAAGAAGAAAATGAAAAGTTGAAGGCTGAAATTCGTTTTGTAAATGAAGAAATGAGAAAGTTGCGGCAGCAGTTGGAAACTGAGTCTGGCGACGTAAGGACGCTTTTAGAATCTTCGAGTAAGGACCAGCAGAAGTTGCAAGATGAAAACTTTGCTTTTAAACAGCAGCTCGAGCAAGATAAGGGCATCATTGAAAGGCTGGAAAAAGAGAGTAAGGCTACGGCTAAGATACGAGAGGGTTTAGCTGAACTTATGCCTACGAGCACACCCTCGCAAATGCATAGAGCCGACATGCCTTCTGGAATACTCGTAGTAACCGAGCAACCTTCATTAACCGTTCAAAAACACAGGCCGCCCTTAACGCTTGACGACGCATCACTAGAAGGCAAAATCTCCATTATCTATGCTGAGGGCGACCTGCCTCAAAACAAGTGGTTTACGGTTGGCGAAGTTTACAGGGCGTTTCAAAAGCACGGTTGGAACCAGGATCCCCACACAAGTAAGGCTTTAGACATGTTTTGTCAGTGGGGATACTTTGCGAAGCAGATGAGTGGCAGACGTCCAGACTACAGGATTCGCATCTCGGCTGAGGATGCTCGCAATAAAGGCTTGCTGAAAGAGGTTGAGGTTGATGCTTAATGAGTTGCATTCTTGAAATTGAGAGGAACAAAATCAAAGAAGCTGAGAAGAAACTGTGTTGCTGTTGCGGACTGTTTCCAGCCACTGAACCTAACGGACTCTGCAAAGACTGTGCTGAGAACTGTGCGGGCTATCTTTTGAAGGACAAGCCCTGCGTCACAACTGAAAGCCCAAAACACAAGAGGCAAATGAGCTTTGAGGGTGTGTGAATTGGCTTCCACAACTGGACACATTGCGACAGTAGGAATTAGTGATATGCTTCTAACCCATCCAAGTGGAAGCCACACAAAACACCCTCAAAAGAGAGGGGTAAAATGAACAAAAAACCTGTAGTTACTGCGGGAGTCCAAAAAGGTTCATGCGTTTACCTCTATGTTCGTGCAAAAGAGGAATGCCATCAGCACTACGCTTGACGGAGTGAAAAGGAGAAGGCGAAATGATTAGTTTGAAAGAAAAAGCCAAAAGAGGATATGAAAACATACACTAAGTTTTTGGAGCGGCAGAAAAAGCGGAAATGTATGGGAGTGGGAAGATGACGCAAGAAACAAACCAGAAGGAAATTTGGAAGTTAAAAGGTAGAATGGATACAAAAGTAAGATTGAAACGTAGAAAACCAACTAAGCAATGGGTTTTAGCGCATTTAAAGGAGAGCGAGTGTCCATACAGTGAAGCAGATAAAATAACAAGTGCGATAATGCATAATGGCAAATTTCCATGTCCATGTTCGACTTTTGATTGTTGTTATAAAGAATGGTGGAAAGATGAACTTGGTAAGACCTAAATGTCCAATTAAAGGCTGTTCAGAAGATTGCCAAGAATGTGACGGAAAATATACGACTTGGATTAATGAAAAGGGAGAGAAACAAGAGTGTGTGTTTGTTGTTGTGTGGAGAGCTAGAAAGAAAGGCGATGGTAAAGTTGCAATCTGGAAAGTTCTTGATCATGAACCGTGGCTTGAGCAAATTCAAGAAGATTTGCCATCTTGTTTTGGTGAAGGCTTGCCTGGATGTTTCGGAGACAACTTTGATTGGGCAATGGCCGGAGTTGAAATGTGTGAGTTCTGCGAGTTCCAAAGTGAATGTACCTCGGGAGTGGAGCCCTGCGACTTCTGTGATCACCGCTCAAAATGTAAAGGCGACAGCGAAGAATAGGAGCTCTTGTTTTGGCTGGGCGTTCTCGTTCCTTTTCTCGTAAGATACGAGTTAAACAGTTAAAAGGTTCTGTTAAACTCTTAGAGTCTTTGCCGCCTCGAGGTCTCGAGATCCTAGAGAAGCTTGGCGCCGGAAACACAGCTTCCGATGTTGCCAAATCTTGCGGATGTAGCAAAGCCAACATTACTTATTGGAAAAACAAACTACTCGATATCGGAGCTCTCAAACTACAAACTAGCGACGCTGTAAAAATTTACTCCCTTACTCCATACGGTTTAAAGGTTCTCACTAGAAGTGATAGGGTGGTTGGTGAGGTTGTTGTTTTGGAGGATCATGCGGTTAAGTTTGGGGTTGTTGAGGGTGAGAGGGTTCGTTTGGATTGGGTTAAGTTGGGGAGTCCTCGTAATTGGGAGAAGTTGGGTGTGAAGATTGGTAGTGTCCGTGTTGAGAGGACTACTCGTAGTATTATTATTCATCCTGGTAGGTTGAAGGGGTTTGATGTTGACGAGTTGATGGTTGATGCGGGCCGTATTGTTGAGCGTGTGAAGCTGGTTTTGGAGAACAGGTTTGGCATGGTTTTAAGCGATGAGGGCACTCCAATACATAAGCCTATTACGAGATTTTATAGTAAAGAAGCAAAAGAAGATGTTAAGCACGGCACGATTATTGTAGAGGGTGTTGGCAGCGTTGACCAGAGCCCTCCTGAGAAGGAGCCTCACGAAGAATATGAGGGCAAAGAGCGTGCCAAGGCTAGGCTGCTGTTGCCAGATTCCGTTAAACGTCTTGAAATGAAAGTTGACAGTTTGGTTAAGACCACTGAAAGCCTAGTTGTTTCAACAACGCGTTTAGTAGACCTTTTGAAAGGCGCATTAGAACCTCCTTCGCAACCGCCGCCAGAGAGGAATGTGGAAAACTATGTTTCTTAGGAGTGTTGGAGATGCGTGAGCGTCTGACTGATCAAGGCATCATCAAAGGTTATCTTCGCCTAAACGCTAAAATAAACGAGGTCCAAGCAGAAATCAGACAACTTTTACAAGTCTTAACCACGCCTACTAAACTCACACATAACGAACGCCTAATTCTGTTACGTCTTCCTGCACACCTCATCAAAACCTACTTCACACTACAAACATTGGGAAAAGCTACAGCCAATGAAATCAGCAAACACACAAACAAAGCGCGCGCTATAGAAAGTAGTTATCTCAACCAACTCGTCACGATGGGGTTCTGCCTCAAAAAGCGAAATGGCCGTACAGTTATATTCACATGTAACAGTGAGGGAGGAATGCTGCGTCAAAAGCCTTGATTATGAATTATTGAGGTTTAAGATATGAGTCTTCGCATACTCACCAGAAAGACGAAGGTTCAATTGTTTAGCATGGAACAGGATGTTTGTGAACTCTTATTCACCCAAACGAGAGCTCAGCACGCGTGTCGTTTGTTTCTAAAGTTTTTGAAGGAGCATGACGGGTGTACTCGTAATGAATTTAATCGTTTTTCATGGGATTTACAGGCTGGAAAAATCGAGAAGGGCTTCAGGTATACTCGCACAAGATTTTACGTGAACATTCGCCATACGCTACTGACCTTGGGGCTTGTCGGTATTGAGCAACGGTTTACTAACCCTGAGCAGGATCTGTCTCCGGAACGCCGCCATCATCGAGACATAGTGGAGAAATACGTCGCTGTACGGCAGCCCATTTCAAAGCGGCCGCCTGACGGTTTGAATTTGCCCAGGCTCATGTGGATAATATGTAAACGTTGGAACGATGAGTTTGTTCCTAAAAAGGAGGTGAACTGAAAGAATGAATGAAAAGAAAAAGTACATCCATTTCTTGGTTCCTGAACTGCTGCTCAAAGAGTTTGACAAAGCCATTTTGGGCAAGTACGAGAAAAGGGCGGAGGCGATTCGTGAGGCTATGAGGCTACTCATCAAGGAGATCTAGAAAGTCGTTTAATCCTGATAAGCAAACGAGGCTTTGACCCATCAACTTTCTCGACAGATTCAATAACAATGTCTGTACCCTTCAATTCGTTTGCAATTAGGACGCGGCGAGCTATCGCAAAAGCCAGTTTACTTGGCAACTCGAGAACTTTTCTCCGCTTAATTTTCTGTTCCATGGACTTCACTAAAAGAGAAATCACTAAGTCAGAACTGCTACTTCATCTCTTCTTTCTTACCGTCTTTCCTGTACTTCCTTGTGAAGAAGACTGCAAACACAAACGAGATAGATGTAGATAGTTGGAGTGAAGCTGCAGAGAACGCTTCTGGAGTTGGAAGGGTTAGAGTCTTGTAATAGGATAAGTAAAGAGTGTAGCCAGCCAAAGAAGCTGAGTACAGGCTTGCAGTAATAAACACGAGTGAAGCAGCATCTACTAAAAGATTGATGCTGATCCTTTTAAGGTTCTCAGTATTCAGTTTGATGGACTTCATATCTTTAGCTCCTTGATAAAAAGATGGGTTTCTGTTTGTAGCTTGCTCAACTTATCCTGTCCCGGTGATGGTGATGTTAAATGAGAAGGCTCCAATTAGTGGGTCAGAGTAGCCTATGTCTGCGTCTACAGTCAAAACTAGATGAGCTGCTACAACAAAGCCGCTGGCAAGTAAGTAGTTTTCTCGATTCCACCATATGCTGATGTAAGCAGGGATATTTGACGGAGACCAAGCACTATCAGTCATGGTGAGGGTCACATTGTAGCTTGCTACGTTCTTTATGTAGAGATCAATAGGAACTGTGGATCCTGGTAGTATAGCGTCACCCCAGTTTATATTGATGGTTCTGTTAGTACAAGCGGCATCCCAGTAGATACCCATGTTAGAAATGACTCCAGACGTACTTACTGGAACCGTTAGTGTTATTGCATAGGCAGACATCAAGATCAGAAGGACTCCAAAGACTACTAGGCTGATTCCGTATGACTTTCTTCTTTTGTTCATATCTTACCTCCTAAAAGAAAAATACAATTAATTTGTTATTTTGTTTATTTTTCTTCTGAGACGGTAGTATGAGCAAAAAAAAGAGTTCTGCGAGTTCGCAGTTGTCTGCTGGTTTAGTGCAAGATGAGGTTGCCCGCAAGATAGATGCTCTCTTCACTGAACTCACCTTGAAACTGCAAGACCATGGTTTGGCCAAAATCCCAAAGAATCAGCTTTATCCAGCAGCCCTCATCGAGTATCTTAAGAACAAACTCAGTTTACTTGAGAGCGTTCCAGAGGCTCGAAAGGTAATACTAATTGAACAGTTCACTGAAGAGGTTCAGAAGCTTTTGAGGGAAGCGTATCTGCGTGAGCCTTAACCTGCTGTTTTGGCTGGTATAAAGCTGCGGAGGACTTGTATGGAACTCCTTGAACTGATGTATGGAGGACTATTGATTGTTGGTGTGGCTATTGTCTGTATCGGTCTTAAACTCTTGTCTAAGGAGGGCCTGAGAATGTCGTCAACTCCCTACAAGTTGAAGCATCTCCTCTACATAGTTCCAGGACTGGGTATACCTTGGTATCTCTACTGGGTTTGGTATGACGTAGGGTTCTGGGGTAAGTCTCTAGTCGATGTTGCTCCTGTCAGCTATATTGGACTCGCTCTATGTACTATTGCCTTTGGCTTAGGTATAGTAGTAGCACACAGGTTTAAGTACACTCCAAACCATGTTAAGATCAAACCGAAGTTGATACGAGAGGATAAATGGTGGAGCGACTTCAACAGACTCTACTATGATAATTTAGACAAGACATCTGACGAAATGCAGCGACTTCTCTCAAAATGGCTTATGGAGAAGCTTTCAACAACACCTACTCGTCATCATATAACATTGCCAGAGGCCAAGCCTGAAGCCGCCGCACAGATTACGGATTTAGCAGAGCCAAAAACCAAGAAAACATTTTCAGCAATAATGACTAAACTTGCTCAGGAGAATAAACAATGACATTTGAAACTAACATGAGGATATGTGCAAGATGTTGCATTCTATGTTTCGTTTTTTCAGTAGCATCATTTATAACGATAAACACGATAAACCCATTTGTTAGCAAACTTTGTTTCCTAATTTTAGCTATTTACTCTGTACTAACAGCCTTCAAACTTGAACAAATAGCAAATGAAATAAAAATAAAAAGACTATGTAACTTTCCACATAAACATGTTAAATTTGATATACAAAGTCACGAAGAAGAGTGAATCTTGAATGAAGAGGTCAATTGTCATAGTTGGGTTGCTTCTGGCCTGTCTTCTTATGCCAAATCTTAACCTAGTGCATGCGAGCGGAGTTTACGAGGCATCTCTCGACCTGCAGACTTACCAGACCACGAAGATAACATTCAATTTTCCCTACACAAACAACGCCAGCATCGGAGAAGTCACCACGATAGGAAGAGGCGTTTACAAGTATGAAGGAAGCGCCACATACTTGACTTTCATTGCTGACGACGTGGACGAGTATTCTTTTCAGCTTCGCATCCACTATGGAGCTTCGCCGACAAATCAGACTGTAAGCAACGCAACGGCTAACGCAACGGCTACGCGCACAGTCATTGCGGGTCTATGGAGTGGTACGCTCCCGGAAAACGGGTACATGTACCAGTCAGATGCCACAGAATTTGTTATTACTGTTCGCTTGGGCGTGACGAGGCAGCCGACCTATCCAACCCCCGAAGAGGTTTCAAAGGCAGTTGTGAATCAGATTAACCAGACTCTTGTGACGCAGCTGGAGGAAAACCGTAAGCTTATGGATCAAATGACTACGACACTATACGTTTGCATCGTTGCGGTATTCATAGCCGTCGTCATGAGTCTGTTGAGCTTTGTGTTGGCTGGCCTAGCAAGCTGGAGGAGACGCGCCACAAGTGTTTGACCTGCTAACGGTTGTTGCTCTGCCCATCGCAATCATATCTATTGCAGCCATAATTCTCATCTATCTTTTCATGCTTAAGCCCAGAATAGAGGAGCCACTTCCAAACGAGCATGACGAGGGGCTATGGCGAATCCCTCTTCCACAACTAGGACTCATGAATGAGGGAAAGGTGTGTACTGCAAGACGGTTTGTACAGAGCCAATTTGCAAAGCTGATTGACAATTCACCTTCGTCAGAAGTGCAGGGATACATCGAACTGCGTGAAGAGATTATGAAGAATCATGTTTTTGCTCAGAGAGTTGGACGCGACAAGTATCTTTACCTGTTTGACCAGAACCCTTTGGACCCGCAGTTTCACATGCGAGACGACAAACCTACCAGATTGGGCACAACAATTCCAATCCGTTTTCTGCTTCACATCCAAGACTGTATGAGCGGAGGCAAGGACGAAGACGGTTTCAACTATATCAAGGTTAAGATGAAGCCTGAAACAGCAAAGTTTAGCGATGATGAACGCGAAGCCTTCACGCTTCATCTTGACACCTTGAAAAATTTGAAGTTGGCTGCCACTGGAAAAGAAGAGAAGAAGCATTTGGAGAATCGCATAGGGATTCTTGAGACTCACTTGTCTAAGGCTTATGACAAGCTTAACGAGAGCACAAGCAACCAAGCTGAAAGCGATCTGATAGCGTCAACAAAATCTTTGACTAATCCTGAAGTGCCAGAGCCATCACGTTTTCACTGGCCGAAAGCAACAGAGTTCTTCAGTGGCTGGCAAGTTGCCATAGCCATAATTGCTTACCTTATCACGCCGAATGCAATGGCAGCAGCCCACATAGTTTATCCTGACCCTCAGACCGTCGCTGTCGGAGTGGCTTTCTTCTTTTTCCTAGTTTTTCCGTTTGTTAGGAAGCTGATTCATAAATGAGTGACCAAAAGGACAAAGGCGACGAAAATCTGACTCCTGAATACTATTTAGACCGCATCTTCGAAAAGTTTGAAGAGCAGGAAGCAAGGCTTGAGGAAGTCGGCAGGGAGGCAATCGCCAACATTGACACGTTGATGGTGCGGTTGCGCAGAGGCGCGGATATTTTTGACGAAGAGAAGGACTTGTACATAGGTTTAGATGCTTTCAAGAAAGTCATGCGATACACGATTCATCTTGGCATAGACATAGACCTGCGAAGGAGGGCCCTGAGCCAGCCTGAAAAGCTGGCAGAGCAAGCCATGCAACAAGCAGAGATGGCTGAGCGACAGCAAACCCTGCCGACGGCAACTGCAATGACGAATCAGCTTGTTGCTGGCGAGTATGGAATGTGGCGGTACTTAGGCGAAAGGAAGAAGATGCAGACGCTTGAGAAAATCACTGCAGTTGCTAAGGAGCCTCAGATGACTACGACGGAGCGTCAGGTTGACTTTATGAATTATGCTAGGGACATTCCGCCTGAACTCAACAAGCTATATGACTGGCTCGGAGGAACCCTGCTACGCATTAACAGGTTCAAATGTGACAAGACTAAACGCATCTGCTATAATATGCTTCGTACACATCTTGAAAAATTGACTACTTTGACTATTGGGTTCAGCGGCGCCGTAATCGAGTTTCGCAAAGAGCTCGTCGGCGAGAGGGAGGTTGCTTATGCGCAGGCGTTCATAGTTTTGGAGCAAGCCAGAATCGCAGCATCCGCCATGCCTCTTGGACGTGGGTCCCCAGTAAGTATAGATCCTACAGCTTTGGCGATGCGTGATAGGGTAAGATAAATGTCAGGCCATGACGTCATTGTTTTGAAAACGATCTCAGACTTCATAGACGCTGCTATTTGGCATGACTTCCTCATCGCCATTCTGGTCACAAGTGCTAGTGAAGGGAAACTGAAAAATCTCGGCATCGACTACGGAGTGGGAAAGTCTAGTCTTATGCTGAACCTATGCTTCACTTTCTTGGACATGTACGGTGACAAGTTCAGATTGAATCCTTGTATTACACGGGATGAGAAGTGGAACCGCGTTTTTGAGATGCTTCATGGCTTTCCCTACGAGCTTGAAGAGTTCTTCTATAAGGCTCCAAAACGTTATCCTGGCGAGCCTGTCTTCTTCTTGTTGGATGACATTCAACGTGTTTTCGGCAAGAGCAGGAGCAGGGACAACTATGTGCGCAGTTTGCGGGATCGTGCGACGACGGCTAGGCCTCAGTTGGCTGTTTTGATGGCGAGTGCGCCTGACATTGGGGAGCTTGCCTATCCTTGGCGTTACTTCTTCAATTTCGAGATTAAGGTTGCTGAGAGAGGCTACTATGAAGTGCAGAGGCTGAAGAAGTGGACTATGTTTGAAAATCCGTATCAGACGATGGTGCGTTTGGACTATAAAGGCGAGGTTTCGAGGGAAGTGGAAGCTGAGACGGGGTTGACGTTGAGGTTTCCGCCTCTTCCAAGTGACATTCAGACACGGTACGACGATTGGAGAAGCGAATGTAACAAGCGGTTTGACGAGGGCGAGGGCGAGTGGAGATTGAGAAGTATACTTAACGTGTTGACTGATGAGGCTAGGGAGTTGCTTGAGGATTTGGTGGTTCATGGCAGTTACGAGCGGCAGCACATTATTACGGTTCTGAAGAGGGGTGACGAGCTTAAGCTGCTCCTTAACTGTGGGCTTGTGGAGAAGTTTGGGGATACTGTTGTGCCGACTAAGCAGGCGAGGAAAATGGTGAAGATGATGCCGCCTAAGTAATATGTAAGGTGAAAGAGTATAGTTGAAACAAAATTAGTTGAATGCCAAAATATCGGTTGTAAACACAACAGTAGCTACAAAAAGAAGTGGAAGAAAGGTCACAAAGATACTTGTACTCTACTTGAAATTCATTTGATTATGAGTTTTGGAAGAAGCACAGATTATGCTCATGAGTTAGTTTGCCATGAACATGATGGATATGACTACTACTAATTGTTTTTGGTGAAAGAGTACGGTAAGACATTATCAAGTCATCGATAATGCTTGGAAGGGGAAAAAGCGTTGGAACCTCTACGTTCAAGCTAACCGTTGTTTCTCTTTAAAAGAAATGTTGGCGAAGCAACACTGGATTTTAGCTCACATCGACGAGTTACCATTTAACAACATTACCATTAAAACTGCATCATGTAGAGAAAGCATCGAAGTTATAAAACCCATACTTCCTGAACCAAGCACTGTAGCTTTTCACATTGATGATATTACTCTGGATAAGATAGCACGGGTAATAAGTTGGGATTACGATTTTGTTCTTGAATTTGTCTTTAACAATGAAAAGCATGTTCAGCCATTTTTAGACTTTTTGCATTCTATGGCTGGTCGACCACTGTTAAATCATGCGCCATGCCTAAGATTTTTGATATGTTTGATGGGCTTGAACCCTTCTCTATGAACATGATACGGACTTTCGCAAATCTTACGATAAAACGTCTCAGCTTTACGAGTGGCTTATAGATGTCATAATGATAACTCGGAAGGTTCCACCATCACAAGATCTCTCTTCTATATTGCCAGTCACATTTACTTCATTTCCCTCGTAGAACCCTTCTAGCGTTCCAAACATAATGTAACTGCCATTCTGGACAAGATAGTACAGATCAACAGTATAAAATTTTGTTGTTGGAGAAACCCCATTTATGGGGGGTAATGTTGCGTAAACTATGTAACCAGTTATAGCATTAGGAAGGCGACGAGGTGAATAGTATACAACAAGTCCACCAACTGCTAAGATGAGAATTATAACCAATATTGAAGTGGCTTCCATCAGTTTCCCTATAAGAAAAATAAATAGCTAACGCAATCTATATGGAATTTACCTTTCCACCTAGCACTTGATTTTTCCGTTGAATAGAACTGTCAGTAGGAGGTGAAAAAGAAACATGAATAAAAAACTGATGCTTACCTTATCTGCCATAGTAGTTATCGCGATTATTGTATCTGTAACGATAGGATTCTACTTTGGTCAGACTATCCAAAGAAACGCTTACTTAACTGTCGATGTTGGGACACATAGCTTCCACGTAACAGCTTATATTCAACGTGTAGGCGATGCTGAACCGATATTCTGGAGTTACCATGCTGGAGTCTTAACTACAATTGGTAAAAACTGGATTGAAGATCAACTAGGCGATTCACCTTCAGTCGACCCTACAAAGTGGATAAGCCTAAGCACAAGTGCGTCTGCACCTTCTGCGGCTTGGACTCAAATACCAACTGAAATAACGACTGGCGGTCTTGCAAGAGCTGCTGGAACATACGCTTCGACTGGCGACGGAATATGGACAATCAGTTATCAGTTTACTGCTAGCGAAACGCATACAGCTGTGCAGCTTGTAGGTTTTCAATGGGCTATAACTCCTTTGGATGGCGATTTGGCATGGTCAGACACGATTACACCAGTGACTTTGAACAGTGGAGATAAACTAACAATAACAGGAACAACAACAGTTAGCTAGGAGGATTGCATTGAAAAGACACTCCTTTCTTTTCTTAGGGTTCTTAATCGTTTTGCTAGTTTTTTCCTTCTTCAGTTTTGTTCCAAATGTTTATGCAGCTTCAACAACCTGGTACTTCCGCAACGTAAACGCAAGTGTAGGACCAACAGCTAAAGCAAGCACTGATACTGATTCGTTCCCGACCGTTCCTGCAGACAAGAATACTCCAAAAGTCATGTTTGTAACTAAGGGCTCAGCACAAACTTCTGTTGCAGGTGCATATTCAACTTCAACAACACCCCTTTATACAATGGCTAGAATCTTTGTTGGTCCTGCTTTATCTGCTCAAACGCTTACAGGCGGTCAAGCTGGATACAAAGTTGCTACAGCTATAAAAGAATCTAACACTCTCATGAATCTCTTTCACCGTGTATTTGTCTATGTTTGGCGTAGTGGTTCAGGTAATGTTAAGACGTTATTTGCTACTGACCCTGTATCCTGTGGTACTGAGCATGGCAATACCGAAGTTGGTTGCGTCATAACTGCTGCAGGTGCAGCTGGAGATTTCTCTATTCTGGCTAACGACAGAATTGTTGTAGAAGAATGGTTCGATATAAGAAACACTAAGGCAACAAGTTATACAGCTACTTTTTACTATGACGGCATAACTGACCCAGTTGATGGCACAGCTAACACTAATTCAGCAAGCTACTTCCTTTGTCCTCAAACACTTACTGAAGGCTACACTGGTTCAGCCAGCCAATCCATAACTACCTCATTGAGCACTTCAAGACTTACTGAAACACTAAGATCAGCTGCCCAGTCGGTCACCATGTCACTGTCCGGAAGCAGACTGATAGAAATAACAAGACCTACAGCACAAGCCATAGGAATAGCATTAACTGGAACAAGACAGTTTGACATAACAAGAATGGTCTCCCAAACAATATCTTTCAGCCTTCAAGGAATTGGTGAAACAGTTGTAGAGTATCTTAGAGAAGCAATTCTGTCTATCACTGTAGCACTATCCACGTCAAGGCTTTTTGACATAGCTAGAACAGTCTCTCAAGGAGTCAGCATTGGTCTTGCAACGACTAGAGTAGCCGAGTTCTCTAGAAGTGTTACTCAAACTATAACAGCTGCTTTAGGCGTGCAGAGACTAGCTGAATGGACTAAGACTGTAAGTCAAGCAATAGGTGTCACATTAGGAATGAGTAGAATGGCTGATTTCTTTAGGAGCATCGCTCAAAGCATCACTGTAGGATTAAGTACGGTGCGATTAGCAGAATTTATGAGAGGTCTTAGTCAAGCAATCACCGTTTCGTTATCATCTTCAAAGTTGACCGAAATAACAAGAGCTGTTTCGCAAAGCATTTCTATTTCAATCCAAGCTCTAGGAGAAGCTGCTCTTACTTACATTAGAAACGTAGCACTGGCAATAATTACTTCGGTGAATGGGCAAAGGTTAGCAGAAATCTTCAAGCAAGCAAGTCAAAACATAGGGGTTTCAATGTTCGGTTCAAAAGTGGCAGAATTTACTAGAAGTGCATCTCAAACCATACCTTTCACTCTTCAAGGAATAGGCGAAACAATTACAATCTACTTTAGGGATGTAGTTCTGTCAATAACAACCACCTTAACATCAATTAGATTAATAGACATCACTAGACAGGCCAGTCAAGCACTGGGCTTTCTATTCAACGGGCAAAGACTCATAAAAATTACGAGGCTGGTCAGTCAAACCATACATTTTGTTTCAGTAGGATTCGGAAGCTTATTTAAAGAATTTGCCCGCTTAGCCGCGCTCTCACTCATTCTGACAGGCCATGAACCATTATTTCCATCACTCCCAGGCTCACTTGGGGTCTTCGATACTAGCGGAATTAGATACATAGTAAGAAACGCAATCCTAACCTTAACCATCACCTACCCTAAGCCACCAGTCAGTCTACTAATCTATGTTGTAGCAATAGGGCTCGCCTTAGTTGTTGCGTTAGGCTTGACTGCAGAGAAGAGCATGCGCGCTAAAAGGAAAATTCGGCGAGGGCATTTCCAAGGACGAAAACGATAGGCTCTCAGATTTTTCTTTTGAAGCCAAATGAAGAAACGGGAATACTACAAGATTGAGACAATCCGCATCATTTTGTATCCTATTTTGTTGTTATTATTAACTGCGCTTTTCATGAGTCAAGGTTGGGTTAAACCTGAATATTCCGAAATCGTTTGGGTAATCATAGTCATTCAGACTTTGGCTAGTCTATTAGCTATTGGGCTTGTCTATTTTCTGAAAGAAGGATGAAAATTTTGCCTTGGAAGACCCGCAAGCATGGAAGCCATAGGCAAAAAGGCAAGCGGTTTTTGGCTAAGGATTATCCTCGTTTTAAAGCTCGCAGAAAAGTTATGTTTAAAAGCGAAGGAATGAAGAAACGTTTAGCTCAAAAAGTTTCGCATGCACCCATTGAATCTGTTTATTATGATGGACATAAAATTACTGTAAAATTTGATGGACAAGTTTTGTCAAATAAAGTTGTCATTCTTCAACATGAAAAATGGGTAGGCCACTGGAGCCGTTCCGAACAAGTAGTTTATATTGACAATGATGTGCCTATGGAGTTTCGTAAGTTTGTTGCGTTCCATGAAACCTGTGAGAAGTATCTGAAGGAAAGGTATAGTTTGGATCCTAATGCGGAAGGGCATGAGACGGCAGAAATTATAGAGAAACGATACTTTTTGAGTAAGCGTTCCCTTGAGGATTGGGAAGAGTATTCGCGAATTGTGAAAAAGGTATATAGAAAGGAAATGGCTTCTGTTGATCCCAATGAAATCTGAAGTGACGTTTCTTGCGTATTAAGATTGGCGTACATGGATTCGCCATATTCTGCAAGTTCTCTCCATGCAAAGCTTCTTCACGAAATCGTTATAAGGCAATAGAATCTATTAGATGCTGAGAAGACTCAATATGGCTTCAGCCAAGAAAGAGACCGTCTCTCACAACATCGGAATTACCATCAGACTTGATTGGGAGAGCCGAAAAGAGCTTGAGAACATATCCTTGTTTGAACGTGAGAAGATTGCTGTGCTCTTACGCCGGATAATTATAGAGAAGATGCAGGTCTACCAACGCAATCCTGCATACAAGCGTTTTCTCAGGTTGAGAGCAGAGAAGGTATGGCAAAGAAGGACGCGTAAATGAAAGCGGATATGTGTGCTGGTTTTGGCAGGCCATCACATCATAGTGTAGTGTTGTTCAGACAGTACCAAGACGGGCATCGTGACGGGCTCTGTCGGAAGTGTGCTGATAAGTTTAATGGGTCAAATGAGAATTGGGGAGACACAGATATGAACGAAGAAGAAATTAGAGATTATCTCTGGAACAGAGGTCTGAAACCTGTCAAGATTGCAAGATTCAAGAATTTTGACAGAATAACCTATGAGTCAAAAGACTATAAAGTAACTGCTAATTTGCGTAAGCACATCGAGGAATTTCCTGTTTCTGTTCTAAAAGAGGTTGTTGGATTATGAGGTGGTTTGTCGTGTTTGCGCTTCCAATCGTTGCGGCGTGGCTGCTAGGCTGGACCTTAATCTGGATAGACGAAAGAAAGGAAAGTGAATCAAGATGACGAAGGCAAGTTTGCAGGATAAAGCGAACTCCTACATGAGACTATACAGTTTCTTGCGTTGCAAGCATCCTGAAGTTCTTGACGAGTTCAGAAAACTGATGAAAGAGTCGAAGGATAGAGCCATCGGAATATATGAAGCTGTAAAGGAGACACAAACATGAGTGAAAAGCCAAAAGAAATGATAGTAAAAGAAGGCATCACCTACACCATCGGCGAGTTTGAATGTCCAATCTGCCATACACATCATGGGCCTCCAGGAAGGTCGGGCTGATGAAAAGGCGCTTAACAAAAGATGCTTTTAAGCTACATACTATAACGATTTGCATGCTAATCCATAAAGCGTGTTCTAAAGACTGTCGTAAGTGCCAAATAGCTATTGACCAACAAAAAAATTAAAGGCGGAAGACGAGAAGGAAGTGTAAAAAATATGAACAGACATGAAATTATTGACCTCTGGATTCTCGCCCTCTTAATGCTTGTTGTCACGTTGTTAACCAATAATGTTTATTGGGCATTTTTATCGTTGTTCGGCATGTTCGTGGCCGCCATCATCTCAGTCGGTGAAATGCTTGATGAAGTAACCATCTGGTGCAAGGATCGCAAGCGGCGGAAGCAAGGTACCACTCGCGGGTATATCCAATGAATCGTTACAGGTTGTATCTGTTGAAAAAACACGGGACTAACCTGGTGCAAGGATCGCAAGCGGCGGAAGCAAGGTACCACTCGCGGGTATATCCAATGAATCGTTACAGGTTGTATCTGTTGAAAAAACACGGGACTAACTCAGTTATCGGACACCCCGAAAACGCGGGAAGGGCTCGTTTCTCTGATTATTGAGCTTCGAAGGCTGAAACTACCTATGTGTCCTTCTGCAAAGAGATGGAGTTTGTACGAAGCGAGCAAGCTCAGAAGGAACTGGATTACTTCTGCAATCGTTGCGGCTATTCACAAACAACACGTTAGTCATCAACTTCTTTGTTTGCCGTTTTCATGTCTGGAATTATTAAAGAAAAAAAAAGAAGGAAAATGTCTCTACATATAGTCAGGCTTTCAGCAAGTTAAGGGATTTGTTCAAGAAGAAGTAAGATTTTTCTGTTGTGAAACTTGTGTCGTGGAGGACTGCTCACAAATATCGCGGTGGAAGACGCAGAAAAGCTCAGGCGTTCCTTCAAGGAGAAGACCCGAAAGTTGCGGCTAGAAGCCGGGCGATCTCTCAGAAGCAGAGACCACTCTACTACATGAAAGAAGGCGAAGTTCACAAAGGAGTTTTGCAAGGCGGAGAAGTTGTTGAAGGTCGGGCTGTAGCTTCTGAAGCAGGAAATGAAAAGCTCGGTTACAAGACTGCACAGCAGAAATGTCCAGAATTGACGCCTTCAAAGGCTGTTCAACGCACTGAGCTTGCAGAGAAAATTGATGGAGGAACAGTTGTTGAGCTTTTCGCTGGCAAAGGTAATCTGTCAGACAAAGTTTATTCGAAAGAGGCTGACAAAATCATTCTTGTAGAGAAGCAGGCGAGCCTCTTGAAAAAGGCAGATCAGAAGCTTGACGGTAAAGTCAAGCATGAAGCAGTTTGTGCTGACAACCTAGATTGGCTTAGAAACGAGCTGAACCAAGAGCAAATCAGCAAGCTTAGGCCTTCTCTGGTTGACTTTGACCCGTTTGGTTCTCCGGCAACTACAATGAAAGAGTTTTTCAAGCACGTTCCCATACGAAAGAAAACTTTCATAGCGGTGACTGACGGCTCTAAAATGTATTTGGGCTACAAGAAAGGCGCAGCCGCCCATTCATGGCTTCGCAAAAACTATGGGATAAATCTTAATGCGCAAGGCACTAGAGAGGATCAGATCAGAGTGTTAGATGCTTTCATGCAGACTTTGGGAAGGCAGTACAACTTCAAAGTTAGGCCTGTGAACGCTGGTTTCGGAAAGCATAATGCTGTCTACGCAGGCTACGAGATTACACCTGACTGATATTTTTCTCTTGTGAACAAAAATGGGAGATCGTAGTGCAGCTGCTAGAAAAGCAGCAAGAACAAGAAAGGCGCGACAGAAACGTTACAGTGAATTAGGGACTAAAGCGAAAGCTGCGGGAACGCTCTTCTATAAAAAATCCAAGCAAAAACACGCGGCCAGAGTAGCAGCTTCTAAACGACCTAAAAAGAAGAAAAAAGGAAAAAAGATGCCGGCAAACGTTCTGAAATATTTCAAGCTTGTAGGCCAAGGCATGTCTAAGGAAGCAGCTCGCAAAGAGGCTGGGATGCCGCCGAAGGGCAAAGGCAAGAAGAAAAAGTGGGGTCCTGGGCATCCTCTTTATGATTGGGGCAAGAAACACGGTAAATGGTAAATGCCAACAGACAAGTTTCATCAGGGTGCACGAAAGGCTTGGCAGACTAGACGAAAACACAAGTGGAAACGTAAGACATTAGATGACAAGGCTCAAGAACTTCTAGTTATAGCTAGAAAGCTGAAGAAGAAACGAGTCATTAAGGCACTTCAGCATCGGTATCGTAGCAAAGCTCGCAGACGGCAGGTGATTCAGGAAATTGAAGAAGAGTTGATGGAATGACTAAAAAGACTTTGAGCGTTGCAGCGAAGAAGGCATGGAAAACAAGGAGAAAGTTAAAAACAGTCTATAAATCCACGGGGTTAGGTGGTCCTACTGAGGTGGGTTCCATAGCAAGTCCTACGAAAGAGTTCATACAAGAAACGCTAAAGAGGAGAAGAAAACGATGAGTTCGGCAGCAAAGAAGGCTTGGCGAACCCGACAGAAGAAATATGGCAAGTCTGGCATGAAAAAACATAAAACGCTTCTGCGACCCGTGAAAGAATATACTGTTTACACAGTTGAGGAAGGAAAGGTAATCCCTCACAAAGAACCATTCACCCCGAAGAAGCCGACAACCCTTTACTATTCCACAGGGGAAGCTCAAGAAGTTGCAAAACGTGGCAGTTAGGGTAGGCTTTTTCGTGTAGAAACACTCACTCGTGTTCATAATCATTTTTCTTTTGGTGATTGAAATGGGTTCTAGTTCTGCCGCTAAAAAAGCGTGGAAAACAAGACATGAAAGGCGTCGCCAAAGGCATCTGGCTGTGGGAATGGGAATGAAGCGAACCAAAAGAAGGAAGTCAGAACAGCTTTGGATAGGTCCAGCGGTTAAGCGTCCTGGTGCGTTGAGAGCCAAAGTTCTCAAACAGTTCGGGCGAAAAGGTTTTGATGAGAAAGGCAGAATCAAACCGTCTTCTCTCAACCAAATGTTGAAGAATGCTGACGCTAAGACACGGCAGCAGATTCAGTTTGCTTTAAATGTTAGAGGGTTGAAGTAATGGGATCTTCTGCAGCCGCTAGGAAAGCGTGGGCTAGTCGAAAACATAAGGAGCCAAAAGCAACCAAAAGCAAGTGGCAAGTTCCGAAAGGAGTAAAATTTCCTTACTACGATAAAGAACACGACATTCTTTGGACAACTCGGAACACAGGATTTGCACATCCTAAAGGATGGAAAGGTCATGAGGCAGTGATGGGTTTCCTTACAAAGGCGAAGGGGGAGAAGATGACTTCATCCGCTGCTAAGAAGGCTTGGGCCACCCGGCGCAAGAATTGGGGTCGTTTACCTTCTATGCTTAGTGCGAAGAAAGCTCAAGCAACAATGAAGAAGGGCAAACGTATCAAGATTCATTCTCCAAGTGTAAAGGTGAATGGTCATGCCAAAGGAACTTATGCGCCTCCTAAGAAGTGGTGGGATCACATGACTAAAGAGCCTCATGGAGCTGCTAGGAAACCTTTGAGTTCCGCAGCAGCTGGCCACTTATGGTTCAAAGTATATGGCAATTCTAAGAGACTACAAATCGTAAAGGAATTTGGCTAATGACAACTCTGACAATAAAACACACGCGCCAAGCATGGCGAGAATTGCACCCACATAAAGCAAAGAAAAAATTAGTGCATGGAGTTTCCAAAGACAAAATTGTAGCTGAATGGCTTAAGACTAATGGTTGGATGACTAAACGTCCTGCTAAGCCACCTTACAAGTTTATGCATAGGAAAGAAATAACGAAGCTGAAGAAAGGAGCAAAGAAACTTGAGATTAAAAAGCCAAAACATAGCAAGATGAGTTTGGCTGCTAAGAAAGCATGGAGAAAAAGAAGAAAGAAGAAACATTAATCATTGTTCATTATTGAAGGTTTCAGTTCAGCCTAATAAATCTGTTTTTCATTAATCATCAAACTTTCATTGTCTGGTAATGCCTAAACCTCATTCTTTTCTCATTGTTTGGTAATACCAACATCACTAAACTCACTAAGACTGTATGATAAGCCATAATTATCATTCTTTTAATGAAAGAAGTCTTTCCGAGAATCTTTGTTTAATTAAAGCTCATTCTAATCATTGTTTCTCCTTCTAAGCGAAAGCTTTAAGGTTTTCATCATCTATTTGGTTCTTGAGAGTGTTAGAATGGAAAAAGGAAAGAATGTGAAAAAGAATGTTGAAAAGCAACATTCTAAGATTGTTGAAAAGAAAAATGTGAATGAAAAGAAAGAACTCAAAGTTTTAACAAAAATGCAGTTAGCAGCTAAGAAAGCATGGGAAACAAGAAGAGCAAATCAAAGCAAGACAGGCGAGAAATCTAATCAAAAGAAAAAGGAGAAAGAAATCAAGACTGGACATGTTGAAGAGATTGAAAAAGCAGATGTCTTTGAAAAGAAAGAATTGGCAGAATTGAATGGCAAAGATATTGAAAAACTTCAGCATGAAAATAAGACGAAAATGGACAGAAAAGCAAAGATGGAAGATGCAAAGAATGGCAAAACTGAAGTCAAAGCTGTTGAAGTTGGAAAAATAATCAAGAATGCTAGAGTTGAAAGATTCAGTGGCGGCTTCAAAGTAGTTTCTTGAAGGGTTTAGAATGGCAGAGTTTAAAGTTTTCTGGGATATTGACAGCAAGTTTGATCTACAGACATGGATGCAAAAAATGGCTGAGTCTAAGCAATGTGCGAGAGCTCTCTATCAGAATGGCAGAGTTGTCGAGATAACTATGAGGGATTAACATGGCTGCTCTTTTCGAATCTCATCAAGCCAGAATATTCTTTCATAGCGGCAGAGTCATAGCAGAGAAAATTGGCAAAGAAACTGGTTCATATTGGCTTGTTTGCGAGTCCAGAAATCATCATGGCTTTGACTATTGGGGAATCATAGCCAGAATAGAATCATTGACAATGCTTCATAAATTGAATGGTGAAAACGCATGAAGCCGAGAAAGCTTAGACTTATTGCGAAAGTTAGTGGATTTCCAACAGCTATTGCAGAGGTTCATATTCAAAACTTTGCATCTGAAACAGAGCTTAAAGACTGGACAGATCTAGTGTGTCCAACATGCTTAGAACCAACAGACTATCATGGAGCAAGTTACGAGTGTAAGAAATGCGGTCAAACATTCTCGTGGTGGGGTAAACTTCTAAGAATCATTAAAGGAACAAAAACTAAACTTGAAATGCCAAGATTATTGGCTGAAAAAGAAATTGCAATTGGAGAACTTTACAAGATGAAACGAACCGAGTTTGCTTCATATTGTGATGCTACAAGAGCCGAAAGAGGCTTAACTGTTGAAGATGGAAACTCAGCTCATAACCTGTTTAAGTTACTGGTTGCAACTGAAAAGCTTGGCTATGTCATCATAGTGGTTTACAAGGATACTTATGAAGAAGTCATCAGCTTACTTAAGATAAGCGAGTCTGGAAGAATCAAACTGCAAGAAATCATTCCCATAAACTTAGCCAAAATAAAGCAGAGTCTTATGCTGAACAGAGAGGAGATAACTGCCAAAGATGTTGAGGAAGCAAGCCAATTTGTTGAGCAGTTTATTCCTGTTGCAACAGAAGAGAAGCTGAAGGTTTCAGACTATCGAACAACATGGATAGAACAGCATGTGCAAGAGCCTGAGAAAGAAGCTGAAAAGGTTGTGCAGATCAAAGAAATTATGGCTAAGGTTACAAAGAAGGCATCTTAAATGGCTGAATGTCCTAAACCTTCAAGAGGATTGCAAAAACGTAAATGTCCTTATTGTGGCGAGGTTATAGAGTTCTATGTAATGTCAACATGGCATAGTCATCTAGAGTGGTGTAAACAAAAGGTTAAGGCGAGTTAAAAATGGCTTTAATTGATTCTTTAAGAAACCAGAAAGTCAAAGTAACAATTAACCTGTTTGGAGAAAATAGAACGTTAACTGCAACATTGGGCAAGTATGAGAAACCTTTCATAGAGCTGCGAGTTGGAAACATAACCAGAATCTTTAATGAAAATGCCGTAAAGGAGATAATTGTAATTGAAGCCTAAGACTTTCGCTGAGAAACTGCAAGAACAAGTGGACAAGATGAACAAGAGAACAGAAGAAAACGCTGTTCTCTATGCTCAAGCCTGTCGAGAACAAGGAGTCGAAATCGGTCAGCCTATTGATGTTATGGCACTTGCCAACAAGGAGCGCAAAAAGAAATGACAATATTCAGCAAAGTCGAAACGGACATAACATCTTTGAAGCCTAAAATGAAAGTTGCCAAAGCATTGAAAGATGTTCCCATAAACTTTGCAACTGCTAGAAACTTGACTGTTCAAGTGAAAGCAGATGGAGAATTTAATTATATCAAATATTTTCGGGAAGCAGAAACCTATGCAGTAAACAGGTTTGGCAGAAAGACAACTGGCTTGCCATGTTTGATTGAAATGTGCGAACATCTAATCAAATGGAATATTGTAGAAGCGGAGTTACTCGCTGAGTTATATGCAGTTGACGAGAATGATAAGCCTTTAACATTGCCTAATCTCATCCATTATCTTAAGGGCTCAGACACATCACTTCAGAACAGAATCAAACTCGGAGTCTTTGAACTGCTAAGTTTGAATGGAGCAAGATCAGAGTTAATCTATCCATTAAAATTTGGTCAAATGTTCGGTTGGTTTAATGAAGCTAAACTGGTTCATGTATTGCCATGGAGTGAACCAACAGAGTTTCAGCACATTCAAAACTTCTGGAATGAAAAGGTCGAAGGCGAAAAATGGGAAGGTCTAATCATTCGATTAAACGGAGATACATGGAAGGTCAAACCTAATTGTGACATTGATGTGGCAATCATTGGCATAAACAAAAACAATAAAGGTTTTGCTGATGGAAAAGCGAGAAGTCTTAAAATGGCTTTAATGAATGAAGATGGCAGTTTCGTTGAAATAGGTGACTGTTCTGGAATTGGAGAAGAAGAAGCCATACAGTTGTTTGAGCTTGTTAAGGGCTTCAAGATAGGCGAGGACAACATAACAGTTTATGTGCAGCCAGCAGTCATTGCAACAATAGAGTACATTCAAACATATCCAGAAACAAAGAACAAAGTCTACATCATAAAAGATGGCAAGATTCGAGAGGCAGGCGAGCAAACTTTAGTCAGACTTAGAAATCCTCATGTGAAAGGTTACAGAGCTGACAAGAAAGCCTGCGTTGAAGATGTCGGCTTAAATCAAATTAGCTAAGTTAAACCATAATCGGTAGATGCGAAAAGTTTAAGGTGATTAACATCATTTTGTCATGGTGAGAGTGTTAGAATGTCGAAAATCGAAAATGAAAAACAGACTGGCGAAAGCCAGTCCAATACCCAACCTCTTGAAGAGGGAACGTATTATGAAAGGGTTTTCGGACCCGAAAAAGTTAGAGTGATGTTCAAAGAGAACAGTCAAGATATTGCGAAGTTAGTGTTTGAAGATAAGAACGGACAAACTTTGGAAGTTTCTGACAAACGCTTAGTTTCAAGATGCTTAATGTACTATGCCAAATATACAGAGTTTAAGAATGTCAGCGAGCTAAGAGCTTTAAAGCCAAATATTCTCGAGCAAGTTTTGAATGAAGCGATTCCTAAGAGAAACAAAGACTTGAAGGCTTTGTATGATGATGAGGGCAAGCTGCAGGGAATAGCGTCAACGATACATGAGCAGATTAGCTGGGCAAACATTAAAGAAATGATTGAAGCAACCGTGCAAGAATTAACTGGCCAACTTGTTAAGCCTGAGAACCATGAGCATCCTTTCAAATGGAGCTATCAAGTGCCATCGAAAAATCCTAATGTCAGCTCTTGGGTTGGTGTTCATGCGGGAAATAATATCATTGAAGGCAAAAGTGGAATCAGAATCTTTTCGAGGTTTAGAACAGAAAGAGAAGGTTCTGGCGGCAGACCAGCTTGTCTTAACTGGTGTGGCATGTGGCAGTTTCCAGAGCAATTCTTCAATGTAGACATGAAAAGGTTAGACAACATCATAAAGTATGTGGGCAAGGAGAACGTTGAAAACTTTAACTTGCTTCAAATTCACTTGAAAGGCAACTGCAAAGAACTTCGAGAAGATTTGCATAATGGCATTTCAAACATGATAAAGACGATGGAGAAAATAACACCGATAATAAACAAAAGCGTTCAAAGTCCATTAAGCAAGACAGAAATGGAGAACATTCTTCTGGCTTATCAAAGTCGAGCGAGAAGCTTTCTGCCAGACTACATTATTGAACAAATCATGGCGCATGTCGAAGAAGAAACAGTCTGGGGCTTCAGCCAAGCAGTTAGCTGGGTGAGAACTCATGGAGCATTCAAATTCACGAGTTCAACGAATCCTATGTTCAAAACTGTTGAAGACCGAGATTTAACATGGCGACTTGAAAAGATAGCGGGTGAAGTGTTGAGTTTAACTCCGACAATCAATGACATTCATAAGAAACATGAAATAGGTCTGGAATTTCTGGTGGGCGAGGAAAAGGCTGAGGAGATCCGTGAAGCTCAGAGACAGAAGCAAGAGAAACAGGCTATCAAAGTTGCAGTTAAAGCCTAAGATTCTGGAGATACATTATCATAACGACACCAGAACAATAAGTAAAACTTTTTTGTTAAAGGTGAAAGTAATGCAGAAACTTAGCGAACACCATAAACTGAAAGTCATTAAAGGCATAATTGAAAACGCTGACTTGCAGACTTTCTCTGAAATCATGTTCAAAGCAGGAACAACCAGAGAGGACTAGATATGAGAGAAGAAGATGTGCGGTTATGTGATGAGGATGAATTTCGATATAATCCTTATGGGCGATGTCCTAAGTGCAACGGCGACAGAATAGATCAAGTTAGCTCGGAAGATAGAGGCACAATTGAATGGTGGCATTGCTACGATTGTGGAACATGGTATAATGAAGAGGGCGAAATAGAAGGGGATTTGGATGAGAGATGAGAAAATCATTCCAATTTGTCCAGAATGCGGACAACCACTAACAGAGGTTTCAGAGCGGTATGTGAATAACCACTACGAGTTTAAAGATGGTCATTATATCCTCTATGAAATTTGTTATGATGCTGCTGATTACTTCTGCACAAGTTGCGGGGCTGAGATTACGGGCGAACTTAGACAAAAAATAGTTGAACTATTCTCCTAAGGTGACAATGTTATGCAAGACAGTAAAAAGAGATCCATTCTGAAAACAATCACTTCCAAACTTGTTGAAATAGCTATTTCAGCCGGGGCACTTCAGATAATCTTCGGACAGCCTTTTGTAAGCTTAGGCTTGCCAACTTTGCTTGAAGGGTTGCAGACGATAGGCTACTATTTCCATGAAAGAGTTTGGAATAAAGTTTGCTGGGGCAATGGCTGCGAACAATGTAAATGGAGGAGGAAATAACTATGGTCATGTTATTCATGAATGCCAGAGTGAGAAACCTTCTGCTGTCTAAAGGATACGTTTACACTTTCAGAGTCAAACGCCATAAGACAGGGAAGGACTGGGCGACTGAAAAAAGAACTGGCAAAAAACTTTGCAATATAAGAATACAAGATGAGCGACCGATTCTAGATGCTAGTCAACTGCAACAGTTTGTTTCAGCAAGCGGTTTTAAAACTCTTGAAGAATGGGTGCAAGCCATCAGAGAGAGAAACCCGAAACTACGAGACATTCAAGGTTGGATTTATCTTGTCAGTAAGCTTGACTGAAATCTGGAAGCCAGTAGGGAAAGCTCCGTCAGGACTATGGGCTGGAGAAACTAGCAATGCCAACGATGTGTTCATGACATTCTACCGATACTTTGAAACGCACAGTGAATATACGTTTGAGTATCTTGGTTCAAACTATAACGATGAGATTCTTAGAAGTTTCAGTTCAATGCAGTTGGCAAGAATAGCAAAGTGGCTTGCTCACTTCGGGCTGGTTCTGCATTATGCAGAGCACGTCACTCATGTGGATCCGCATGACGAGAACAAAAAGGTTCTAATGCACACGATTAAACCTACGCCAAAAGGCTATCAAGTGATTGAGAACGGAGAAATCTTTGACATTGGACAAAGCCATTCTGACTCACATAAAACAGGTGTTGGCAAAGCTTACCCATCATGTGTTAAAAGCCGCAAATGGCTGAATGATGCGTACTTGTCTAATAAAGTTGCTCAGTGGAGACAAGAGAAATGGTGGAGTGACTTCAACAGACTCTACTATGATAACTTGGAGAAAACAGCAGAGGAAATGCAAAGGATTCTCTCAAAATGGCTTATGGAGAAACTTTCAACAATACCTGCTCGTCATCATAAAACGATTAAGACAACGGCGCAGTTTGACTCAAACAACGCTAAGATAACAGACTTCTCAGTAAACAAGTATCAAATCGAGATTAAACCACCCAACTGGCCAGGCTACAAATACTGTCTAGACTACAGAAAAAATTTCGGCGACCATCTTGGCGGAATAACCGAGTTTAAAACTAAAGAAGCTCTAATAACTGCTGTCCAGAAAATTTTCAGAGAATGGGAAGAAAACTTTAACATCATACTACAAAAAGAATCACAGAAAGTTTCCGACAAAACTTTAGCATTCAACAGTTTCACAGATGAAATAACGAAGGGCGAGTTGTTCGGCAACAAGAGAATAGACTCGTTTTTGAAAGTTGCCAAAAGGAGGAGGCAGTGATATGCAACCTGACCAAGCTTCTGACATGACTGAGAAGGAGATACTTGCGCTCTTCGAGAAAGAGTACATTGAAAACGGTTATATCTACAGTGGTTCTATTCCGCAGAATGGACGGATTTTTTATTGCAATAAGGCGAATTTTGAAAAGGCTTTGAAGCTTGTAGATGAAGGAAAGCTGGAGTTCAGGCAATCCGAGAGCCGTAGCTTTGAATTACCTAAACAAAGGCGCAAAGAGTTGATTGAAGAGCATGGATTGACTGAAAAATGGCAACAGAAAGCCCCATACTTTTATCCCAATGGTCCTTACGGCGAAGTTACTCTGGTATATGACAGAACCAAGGAAGTTTTAAAGGCAAATGCGCTGGCAAGATTACATCAGAGCAAGATTCCAGATGACGTCTGGTTCGCTTACATTAATGGACACGATGGTAGAGGACCATACAAAGTTCAATATTGGCAAGAGGATTATAAACAGTTCAAGAAGGGTCAGATAACTTGCGAGTGTAAAAGCTGGATATTCTCGAAACAGCCTAAGACTTGTCGTCATTGCGTGGAAATGAGAGAATTGCTGGTTGATGCTCAAATCATAGAGGGATGACTATGTGGAAAAATGAGAAGATGGTTATTGCTGGCAAGAAGGCGCAGATAACTAAGCTGAAAAATCAAGGGAAAATTGACGAAGCTAGAAGGCTAGAAGAAACTCTGATGGGTTCTATTGAGATGCCAAAGCCAGCATTGCCTAAGATGGCTCCGCAACAGTTGAAAGCTGTTAAGGTTTCCTATGATGTTCCTTACGTGGGCTGTTCAACTGAAGTTAATCTGCCATGGGTTGAAAAGTACAGGCCAGTAACTTTACGTTTTCTGGTCGGCGAAGTTGCACCTTACCTCAGAGCCTTTGTTAAAACCAACTCTTTTCCTCTGGCAATGGTTTTCTATGGCGATTACGGTCAGGGCAAAACGGCAGGAGCAAAAGCGTTTGTGCGTGACTACTTTGTAAATGGCAAAGTGTTCAAGGCTGAAGCAACATTCAAAGATATGATTAATGGAGTTTTGTGGACTGAAGAATATGAAGGGTGTTGGAGTCCAATCTTATACGTTGACACCGCAACTTGCAATGACATTGAAGCGATCAGAGACAAGGTTCAGAATTTCATGAAAGTGCGTAGCTTCTGGAACAGCGCGGGGCTAAAGCTGAAGAAATTCGCATTGTTTGATGAAGCAGACAGACTTGGTTATGCATCGCAGGGACTTTTAAGAAGTCTGCTTGAGAAGTATCCGGGAACAATAACCATTTACACAACTAACAGAATTGAGTCTGTAGACCCGGCAATTGTGAGCAGAGCTTCTGGCGGAGTCTTCGAGTTTAGAAAACCAGACAAAGAATCTCTTGAAAAACATCTGCATTGGATACTGCAAATTGAAGGGAAAAGTTTAAGCGCAAAATTGATAGAAGAAATAGCAGTTGCCTCTGTGAGTGTTAGAGAAGCTGTTGGGAAGTTGCAACAAGAAATAGCTTTGGAGAGTGTTTAGAATGTCTATAAAATTTAAAGACTACAAAAAGTTGAATGGCGAGATAGTAAGCCAAGTTAGTGCTGTTGGTGATGGGATCTTAAGAAGATTCGACAAGACACCTTTTCCAATAGAAGAAACAGATGTGGTCTGTCCGCACTTCATGTTGTTAGCATGGGCAAATGGCTGTCCATATAACTGCGCTTGGTGCTATTTGAAAGGCACATTTAGATTCTATGGTCAGAAACCGAATGGCAGAGTGCCTATGAAATTTAAAGACCGCAGTCGAATGTCAAAGGTGTTGACTAGCTTCGTCAAGTCTAAGACTCCAGAAATCATAAACACTGGCGAATTGTCAGACAGTTTGATGGATGAAAGCTCTGAGAGAGGTTTACCATTCAGCGCATGGATAATGCAATTCTTTGAAGGGACATGTCACAAGGTTCTGTTTTTAACAAAGTCGACAAACATTAATGAATTTCTGAAACATGATTGGCAGAAAAACGCTATCTTAAGTTGGAGTATTAACGCTGATCCTGTGGCTAAAAGATGGGAACTGTATGCGCCAACGCCAGAACAAAGGCTGGAAGCTGCGAAGAAAGTGGCTGACGCTGGTTATGAAGTTCGATTGCGTATAGACCCGATGGTTCCAATATTGGAATGGCAGAAACATTACAAAGATTTAGTTGACATGATATTCAAAGTGCTGGAGCCGTCAAGAGTGACAATGGGCTGTCTGCGAGGATTAACCACTACAATAATATATGCTAAGGACAAGTCATGGATAACATTCTTGAAAGAGAAAAGTAACTGGGGTAAGAAACCGCCTTTCGAGGAGCGACTTGCAATGTATACGGCTGTGATTGACAAACTGAAAGATGCTGGACTAAGAGACTATGCTGTTTGCAAAGATACCCTGCAAATGTGGAAGGCGCTGAATCTTGAGATGCAAAACATAAGATGCAACTGCACATGGTAATGCTCCCTTATATAGATTGAACTATAGGTTTCTGCAGCTTGCGGCGTAACGCCGCAGTGGGCTTAAAAGGCACTTGTTTAGACCTTCAGAACGTTCTAACACTCTCAAAGTTCGAATTTTCTGGGGCTGACAGTGCCTAAGAAACCCATAAAAACATTTTAGCCCTTGAAGTGAAACTCACAACATGCTTCTTTACATATCTCGAAAGCAAATGGTCTGCCATATTTGTTTTAAACTTTGAAGTGATGCTGAATCCCAAGAATTAAGACACTAGATATTTTTACTTTATTGGTTTACATCTTACTTCTCGTTAGTCCTTAGAGCTGACGGGATATAAATCATTTTTCTAGTGAGAGGTGAACCAAATGGGTAAGGCAAAGTATTTACTTGAAGCGAAGGGCAGGCTTAAGAAAGCCAAGAAGGAACTGACGGCTGATACTGCTTTGCAAGTTCTTAATGAAGTTATAGATGTTCTGCTCTTCCTTTTCGAGCGTGAGTAGGATGTTGAGGAAGATGAAGTTAGAATCCGTTGATAATACACTAAGCGTCATAGGCGGATTCTTACTTTTGTTTGCCGCTATAACCACAGTTGTTGGCATAATTGGATCAGTAATATTGATGTTCCAAAACAGTCCTTTGATTTTGTTGTTCATCGGAAACGTATTGTTAATTGACCTTGGTCTTCTCGCAGACATATTCTCTGTTTATTTGATTCAGAAATGGGTTAGGAAACGAAGTAACATGTGATTTTTCTGTTAGGAGAACCTATGTCATTCAAAACCGCTCACAAATATCGTGGTGGCAGGCATCGAAAAGAGGGCCAGCCATTCCCCGTGGACGACCCCAAAGTAGCAGCTAGGCACAGAGCAATTCAAAGCGGGAAAAAGTCGTCTTCGCTTAAGCTTTTCAAGTATGGAGTGACTTTGGAAAAGGACGTGAACGTTGCTTACGTTGTTCTTCTCAACCCATACGAAGCAGACCTTCTTTATCACAGAATTTTGTCAGCCTCTGAAATTGGCGGCGAACCAGTCACTGAAGACGCAATTCAAGTGGACAAAGAAACTGTTTCAGTAGCTGCTCGCAGCTACGACAAGGCGCATAGGATCGCGGAGGCGTTGCAGGTGCTTGCTGTAAGTGTAGACCGCGAGTTTAGAGCTTCTAGGATTCAAGTTTGGCGTGAGGGCTTGATGGTGGGTGTTGTGCCGAGACCTCAAGCTGAGGACATGGTTCGCAGTGGCGCGTATGACTGGATGAACGAGCAAACCATAGTAGAGGCAGGAGCGCCAGAATAGTTAAATCAATCCCATTTTCTTTTCGTAGGGCAAGCTTGTTCCAGCGTAGATCTCAAGCGTCTTGTCTGCCACGATCATGGTGAACCTTTTCAGGTCGTCTTTGCCAAACTCATATTCTTCCCGGAGCTGCTTACATCTTTCAGCTCTCTGACGGTGAGGCCACATGTCTATTCCGCATCTTTTTCCAGCTAATATGAAATGGTCGTAGAAACAGACATCAGAGATCGGCTTGTCTGTCGTGGGGTTAAGAAACAAGTAGGACCAGCCTTTCTGTTTTGCAAGTGCTAGCCTTCTTTGAATATAGATTGTGGTGGGCTCTTTCTTAGGAAACTTGAACGGAATCCTAAACATGCTAACGGGTACAGTCTGCCACTTTCTTCGCCCAGCATAGACCAGGTTCGCGCCACATTTGAGACAGGACATCTCAAACTTCTGGTTCTCAGTCAAGCATCTTCGACATACAATTATGTGGTCAACTTTCTTGTAACGCTTTTCAACGATCATGTCCTTAACCTCAAAATAAGTGTCATACTCAAAGAAGTTGGTAGTTTTGAGCTGGGTCCACTCGTTTATCCGCCCTGCCGTGGCAAAGCTCACTGCTATTGCGTCAGCGAAAACTAGGCGGTCATCAAAGCTTGTGGGGAGATCCTCTGCGGCTTTGATTAACTTCTCCAGTCTTTCCCATCCCATCCAATTCAACACTTCCTTTTCGACGCTGTGACGCTGGTACTCTCCAGGGTGCTTGTCCCAATACGCCTTCTGAGGCTGTCGAATATTACTTTGTTTCTGCATACGTACAAACTCCATAATTAGGCGTGGTACATCTCTGTAGCTTTCTTTAGCAGATCTAGCAACCTTTCTTTCTGGTTAGTGGCATTTAGTCCAACCATCTCATTCATAAAGAAGTCTTCTATAATCTCCTTAAACTCATTGTACATACGCCACCGAATAGCTTGAATCTGCCTCCAGTTCTTTGGTTTTACCACTTACATCATCACCTAATAGAAAAATATCTAAGGTTTGACCTTATGGTTATAACCTCAAAGCAACATGTGTTCGTAACCAAGGCGTCTCAAAATCGGGCTTTTCAGTGAACTTCTAGCTATATGTGAAATAATAAAGTAATAAATTAACTTGTTAATTGGCGGGGGCTCGTTTTCCGCATTTCAGCACATGATTTTTCTTTCATGAGAGTTGAATGGTATGTGTGCCTCTGTTTCTTTCTTGCCTTCCTCATCTGCTTAGAGCAGTATCTTGTCTGGAATGACTGGGCTTCATCTGTCTTGGGATTGGGTTATTGCTAGGCAAAAAGTATAGGCGAAAACGGTGACCTAAAACATTTTTCTTCTGGACTTGAGTACGGAGACTTGACATGAGGAACTTCTCCTTTCTCGTTTCTGCGTTTCCGTGCTCTTGTCTCTTAAGCTTATTTTTCTGTTGAAGGTTGAAAGATGCCTAAACGTAAGAAGCACTCTGACTCTGTTAAGTTTGCTGCAGTAGGAATTGGGGTCTTGCTTCTTGTTGTAGTTTTAATGATGATAGGGATAATTTCAAGTCTGCTGCCGAAACTAGGCCTTGTAGTTCCAGGTTGGGAGATCTATAATCAAGTTGGAGCGATCGCACACGCTGATACAATATACAGTCAAGCGAGTCAGTTCACAAGTCCTAAAGAATTAATGGGTGTTTACTGGAAAGTAGACATTGATGATCCTAATTATGGAGTGCCTACCATTTATGTTGCTCTTAGCGACATAACACATGTTGATTTTACAGGAAGGCCTATACCTAATGACCAACCAGCAGGTACAGTGACTAAGACTATTGGTGATAGTGTCTACTATCTAGATTATCATATCTACATGTACACTATAACAATACGCACCATAGCAGATAAGTTACACTATGTTAAAACAACACCTGTAGGAAGCATTGATGCTTGGTATCATGAAACGAGTTGGCCTAATGAATGGGCGGTATTTCCAGTAGGTGGAGGAGATGGAACTCACATTGGCATAGAGTTCAAAGGAGGAGCTTATGTCAAATTCGTTATAAGCCCTTGGACTGGTACTACATCTAGAAATCCACCTAACTCAAGCTATGTACTTGATAACTGCTGGGCTGGAGTCATGAACACTTATGTCTTTGCAAGACAGCTTGGGCAAGTTGCAAACCAATGGGGGGCAATGCCAACACCTGACGTTGATGCACAATTGTATATAGGAGGTGGGATTGACCCAGGTAATCAAGTGCCAATGTTTGAAGATGACGGAACATTTGGAACTCCAGCACCAACAATAAATTGGGATCCAACAATCAATCCTGATCCCAGAATAAAAAGCACCGTCGTACAGTATTTGCCTATACAAATGTTTCCAGGTCTTTGTCTAACTAAAGATATACTTGGAGGTGTGCTTGACATTGCGCCATGTGATGTGGCTGTAACGTACACTTTACGAGTGGATGTTCTTCAGCAAAATAAATTCACCTTGAAAACAGCCATCAATCCTCCAACAGCTACATGGCCTAGTGATTATTTCTCGTGGGCGCAAAGTTTCTGGACTAGCCTCTTAGCTGGCTTTGATCCATTTAAAATCTTTGGATCATTGGAGCCGTTCATTTGGTTCCTCTTCACCATCGGCGTTGTTCTGCTGATAGTCTTTGTGCTGTTAGCGGTGTTTGCTCCGTGGGTGCTTCCAAGAATCTTTGGAGGGATCAAAAGTGCTCGTGACGCACTTAAATCGAAGCCTCAGAAATCGAAAGGTAGGAAAGGCAGTTAATGCGCAAAGCTATTGTTATAGGAGGCGGGCTTCTATTATGTTTGGTTGGAGCAATAGTAGTTGCTCAACTTCTTAGTCCAGGGTCGGTTTTTCGCCCTACTATGGTTTCGGTTAGAGTCTTGGCAAGTGATGGCACTAACTACCTTGCTAATGTTGTAGTGACCGTGAATCCAGGGAACCTTACTGTGTTAACTGTAGCAGTAGGCGGTTGGGATAACTTTCCAATACTTTCTTTACGAGCGAATACCTCTTACACTGTGACGGCTTCTTGGGAAGGGTCTCCACCCTTAACGAAGACTATTACTGTAGTTAAGGGTTCAAACTGCGTCATTGAGATTGTTGTGGACACGTCAGTTCCAGCTATTTACAGCATACTCTTCTATTCTCGGTACTACTAAGCCATTCTATATTTTTCTCTTGAAAAGTACTAAGGAGGAAAAAAAATGGACATTCCATACAAGCAGATGCTAAACTGGAAAACAGGTGTTTTAGGCTTCACATTGCTAGGGATCTGGTACATTATACTGCCATTTCTAGGCGGAGGTGCCATCAACCAATCAATGGTACTCTTTGGCTTCACTTTCCTTGCAAGTGGCATAGTCTTAGCGAACTCTCGACCAACAGTTCTCGGTGCACTTTTTGCAGCGCTTATCGGTATGAGTTACTTCATGATGGTAGCAACGGCAATAAGCTCAGCAATTCTTTGGACGTTGAGTATCGTATTGTTCCTTGGAGTGCTAGTGTTTGAGCTGGGTATATACAAACTAGGCCCATCTAGCGCTAATGCGAAAGCTTTGACTATAATTCCGATGGCTCTTCTAGGATTCAGCGTGTTGTTGGGCATAGCAGGCTACAACCCTACAATCTTCTTTACTTGGACAGGAAACTCTTGGGCCATAGCTCTGAACTATGTTGCAGTGATGCTGTTCGCTTGGCTGCACGTCTTAAACTATGCAGGCTACAAACCTCTTGGCAAGAATACAATGCTTTGGATGGTCATCATGGCCGTCGTTGCTGTAGGGCTCAGTCTTCTCGGTATCGCTGAAGGCTGGGGGCTGTTCCAGTGGTAAGTATTTTTCCTTTGAAAAGGACTTGAGAACATGAAGAAAGGTACAAGAAATGCTATCGCAGCAATCATTATTATAGCAATAGCAGTCGTTGGGCTTAACCAATACGGTTACATAGCGCTGTTCCCGAAGTTCCAGACCGCTGGGACCGGTGGACCAACAGGCGGAGGCCAAACAATTGACAGCACAATGCGAAGTAACTATCTGAACGGCGTAGGCCAGTTTGAAATGAACACCAAACTCTATGATAGCTTGGTTCCGGCAACTCCACACACGATAGTTACAGATGCAAACATTTACTACTATCATTTCTCGCAGGGTCGCTGGGTTCTAGGAGTAGTTGCTTCAGTAGGCGTAGACTTGTTTGATGCTAAGCCAGAAGACAATGGCTACATGTGGGTTGTTGTGGCTCCTACAACTAATGCGTACTACATTGACTACCAGAAAATTATGCAGAACGATCCTTACATTATAAGCTACCAGTACATAGATGTGTTCGGTACAGGAGTGAAGAACTTTGCGTTCCAGTATGATCTTAAGAATCACGCTATACCTGCAAGTGGCTACCCAGTAATCTCGTTCACCGCAGACTTGATCGCATACGCTGCACCAACCTTCGGTGATTCTCTAAAGAACGTTAACCTAACAAAAATCGGTGCTGGGATTAATGAGACATACATCAACTGGTATCTTAAGGGCACGGCTAATAAAGGTGCTGCAATCTACAGAATAGAGCTCACAGCAGGTAACTCGACTAAAACATGCACTGACCTAACAAAGATTGTTCTGAAGAAGCTACAGATTCCAGGACTAGGATACTTGGACGGAAGTCAGTTCCAGCAGTCTTTCACATCTGTAGACATAAGGTGGACATACACAGCTACCACGAACCTCGATCATGCAATCTATCTAACGCTTCTATCAAATGTGAACAACAGGTTTGACATGAACGGCCAACTTGAGTTCCTCTTGGGAACCACTACAGCAATACCGATAACGTTGACAATCTATTACTTGACTGCGCCTTCAGGATCCGGTGCTAGCATTAGCGAATCCTTCTACGCCACACTAGCTTAGTCGTAGTCTAGAGAGATGGCTTTGCCGCCGCTTTCTCTAGAGGGCGGCTAAGCTTGCGGCTGGCGTAGCCGCTCTGCGGCGGAAGCCAAGGGGCGGACACATCCCCCTCTTTTCTTCAACTTTCTCAGAACGATTTTTCTTTTGAGATGAAAGAATGAAACCAAAATATCTGCCTGGGTTAATCATTGGCATTTTCCTAATTTACTTGGGCATCTTCGGCTTGCAAGGCTTAGGAATATACCGATTAACATTGACAGGTGACTTCTTCAAAGAAGATTTCAATAGTAGTTCGGCTTGGACAGTCGTTGGTGTAGGTTCTATAACGATAAATCCTGTTGGTCAACTTCAGCTAAAAAGTGATGAGTTACAATATATGGTTAGAGCCACTCATAATTTTGTGTCTTCTTATCCGTCTCAGTGGACTATAGAATTTTGTTTGAAAGTCGATAATTGGGGACAGCCTCAAGAGGTACATCAATATACAGTAGCTTCAGTAGTCGTGACAGCAGTCGCAGGCTATACTTTTGGTCTAGCGGTAGGACCAACACAACTTCTATTAGAGACCACGATAGATACTCCATTCATTTACGCTACGGACAACAATTTTCATGTGTATACTTTAGTAGTGGATGCTACTACAACATCAGCAAAGATTGATTGTTATATAGACGCAACGAAAGTAACGTCTTGGATTGCGAATCCCTCTTATCCTAGTAGTTCTGAAATTTCGATTTACGGTCTGAGTGAAAGCCTCTCCCATGTAGACTATCTATGCATTGACACAGGATTAAAACCACCAGGAACTACTCCAACAACTGGAACCCTACGAGTTTTCGCTTCATACCAAGGAAGCTACGTAGCCACGTCAATCACTGTTTCTGGGCCACAAAGTACTTCTGGAATTACCACAACTGACCCTTACAATCCATTAAAATTTGAAGTGGCTCTTGGCACTTACACTGTTTCTGGAAACTATAATAGTGTGCCAATATCGCAAACGGCAACTGTTGTAGTTACACAAACTGTGGATGTGGTTCTAAACTTCGGAGGAACACCAGTATCTCCTCCAACAGACTTTATTGGCATGATTAAGAATTTCTTTAACAATCTATCGGTTAGAGCGCTAATGCTCATTGCTGGTCTGTTAACGACGGCAATTTGTGGCATAATGTTCATTGCCAGAAAGAAGAAGAGGCTATTAATATCCACATTTTTCTCTTGAAGGTCGAAGTTATGATCGGAACGATTTTCAAATGGATCGGGATCATACTGGCTCTTCTCATCTTTGTGCCCCCTCTCATCGGGGCCACTTATGTAGTCTTCACTACTCAGCTTTTGCCAGTCTTCTTTCCTAAAGATGTGCTTTCTAAAGCGACCTATGGTGCTACGTGGGGCTTCTGGAGTATGTGGCAGTGGATCAGGCCTGTGGCTGGCTTGACAGGTGGAGCACAAGTAGCTGTAGCTAACATTAAAGCTGGAACTATCGCGGTTCCTTCAACCCTCGCAGAGGTGAACGCCTCAAATACTTGGTATAGTCTTCTGACTAACGTCACGACGTATGCAGGAAATGCCACTAACCTCTACATTCGGTATGCAAATACGTTTGGGGTAGACGTAAATCAATCTTGGCACGTGACCCTATTTGTTGTCTCGAATAACGGCACAGTTTGGCTAGCTCGGTTAGATGCTGTTTGGACATCGACAAATAGTACAGTCCCAGCAAGAATGGATTTGGTTGCTTACCAGCCGTCTAACACTATTCCAAATGTTTCGATCACTCCCCATTACGGGGTTGTTGTCACTCTTGACACTGTCACTCTTTCTGAGTTTATGTTGAGTGGGACACAGATTGACTGGGGAAAGTTCTCTATGAATCTGCTTCAGACCTTCTATAAGGGGAACATCCAAGTTTGGACAATCTCTTAGCATTTTTCTTCTGGCGATAAAGATGAGAGCACATACGTTGAGCACGCTTCTTCTGATTGCTGGAATAGCTTTCCTTCTGCTTGGATACTTTGAGCCTCAGATAAGGGCAAGTTTGGCAACTGTTGTCACAGACGATACTCCTCCACAATGGGTATTGAACAGCTCAGGAGTGCCACAACTGTATCCACAAGACCAGGGAGTATACTCTGCTACTGGAATAATTCAGGTGATAGTTAAAGATCCAGAAAGTGGGGTCACATCAGTTGTTGCCACGATTGATGGGACACAGTATACTCTAACGTTGACCGCCGGTAATGCGTTCTCAGGTCTATGGCAATGTTATTGTTCCCAACTTGATACTGGGGTGCATTCACTGAAGTATGTTGCAACGAATGGTGTTGGACTTCAGACTATTTACACTGGATCATTTGAGGTCGCCACAGTTATCCAAGGAACATGGTATGTTAACGGGATAGAGATCACCAACTCTACTCAGACAGTATACTCTTCTAATCTAACAGTGACTTTCACCTTCTCGAGGAGTTCTGGGCCTACTGCAATTACTTGTAGTGTGATAGAAGGTAGTATGTCACTTCTGACTTTGACATCTACAGATTCTTCAACTTGGCAAGGCTCTTACACATTTGCTGGTGGAGCACACACTCTAGCTCTGAAGGCGAGCGATGGAACCACGTCAGTCATAATGGCTATGCTTGACGTTAACTTTGGAGGAATAGCCCTAAACTTTACTAACGAGCAACTAGTGATGTTTGCTGTAGGAGCCTGCTGTCTTGGGTCAGGAGGCTACTTGCGACTGCCTAAGAAGAAGCGGTACTTCGACAAACTTAACAAAAAGGGTATTAGTTTTCCTTGGATAATTCTCATAGTTATCGTTCTGATTGTTGTGGCTTTTTACTTTTACTATGCTCCACAATCTTTTATTGGCGTCGTAACTTTTGGGGGGTCACTAAATAAGTTTACTTCCACTTCAATGAACTACAATAATTACCGCAATGCGGGAGTTCCTGATGGAGCCTTTTTCGTGGTTACCCGCTATGGATTACCAATGTTTTTGGGCAGTGATTATTATGTGTTCTTAGTGAATGCTCAAGGCTATATTACGGATTTAACCCCTTTTGGAATAACATGGATTGCGGCCTCGCCACCAGTTGTAGCTACGGGAACATTTGTAGGACAGATTAACGCTGCTGATGTAATTTACATTATTCAAAACATCGCAATCCAAGACAAGTTTCAACTTGACACTATTAGCATAAAAGCTGAACCATTATAGCAGCAATTCTAGTACTCTGGGTATGCACATCAAATCTATAGCAAAGGTCATAGCTTGATTTTTCTTGTGATGAAACATGCAAGCGTCTAAGGACCTGTTAGTGTTCTTTGCTATCGCATCTTTGCCTATTGCAAGCTTTCTTTTACTTAACTATCCAGACACGCAGTTCTACGTAAGCTTGCTTCTAGTCTCTCTTGTTGTCATTGTCTGGCTTGAGAAGCACAATGAGAAGCCTGTAGTCGTTTATGCTGAGAATTTAACTTTAGAGAAGCTAGCCATTGTAGTGGGTGGAGTTCTAGGGTGTTTAGCAGTTTCTACGTTCTTCACTAGCACCTTTTTAGGTAGTGTTCTCTACATTCCTACTCAGAAGCTAGCCCTTGCCTATGGAAGCTTCCAGTTGCCAGCCTTCTGGACTGACGTACTCTTCACGTTAGTGCTAGTTGTGACAGCTGAGGAGTGCACTAAGCTTGTCATTATACTTGCACTCTACACTTGGCTTAGAGACAGGTTTGATGAGGGCTTCAGTAAGTGGACTGCTGTGGTCATTGCAATAGGAGGCTGGGCGTTGCTTCACACTTATTCGAATCCGTCAACTTATGGTGGTTCTAATGGAGGAGTATACCTTGCTGCAGCGGCTATATGTGGAGTGATCATGTTTCTGGTCCTTCAGTATACTCACAGTTTGCTAGCAACAATGCTAGTCCATTTCGGCTACAATATCACTGTACTTTACACGATCTACTATCCAGTAGCAATCACAGCTGCAATGGCTGCTACCTTGTTCACGATTGTTTATTGTGCTCAGCGACTCCGATTGAGTCGAAGTCTGTGAAGAGAAGGGAGAGCCTATGAGAAAGTTTACAGTTTTAGTGTTGTCAATATTGCTTTGTCTCGGCTTCTCTACTGTTCGAGGGGTCTCTGACTCATTCTGGGTCTATGGGACTGTCACGACAACTCCACATATCTCAACCTATAACAATCTTACTTACAGTGAGTTTAACTTTAGTGTGAGCAGCTCAAATGCTACTTGGCTAGGGGCCCCAGTGAAGATGACAGTAGCTATACCAACCAATCTTCTTGTGGGAATAGCGCTAGTTGTTAATCAGACTCTCAACATGACTGGAGTAGTAGGTGTAGTTGGAGTCCCTTCTGGAGACTTTGTGTGTGAAGCAGTTAATCAAGCTTCTACGGTAGGTTGGCAGGAGGCTTTGAAGACTTTGATCACTTTAGTTGGTGGGATCGGTAAAGCAGTAGTCACTTTAGTGGTTCTAGGCATAGGAGCAATATTCGGGATAGTTGTGCCTTCTTGGGTTGTGACGTTGGCTGTGTTAGCGGCGACTGTAGCTTCATTTATCTTTTGGTTTAAGAAGCTGCCAAAGATCCTTGTCATTATATTCTTGGTCCTGATTATCGCGCTGATCCTCAGTCCTTTCGTGTAGGCATTTTTCTCTTGATGACAGATGAAATACCGACTGCTTATCTTCCTATTTGTTGCGGTTCTTGTTCTTTGTGAGTTGGTACCTACTTACATCAGCATGCCTCTAGTCTTAGCTCAAAATCCTTTAACTGACGCTTTTGTCGGACCGTGGTGGTGTTGTCAGCGTAGCCATCCTTATTCTTCTCCGAGCCAGATTGTAGCGGATGTAGTCACGCTGAAAAACATGAACTTCAATGGCGTTGTCATCATCGACGATGACCTCCGACAATATCTATGGGGAATTACCAGCGATAATGACCCGAGTCAATACCGCAGTGCCTTAATTGCTCAAGAATGCCAGAAGAATGGCATGGATTTCACATTTATGATATCCTACACCAGTACGGATCCGGACAGCCCTACTTTTAGGAATAGTTTTGGACCGCGCCTTCAGGTTATAGCAAATTATTTCAAACAGTTTAGTAATTTCCATGGTCTCCAATTTGACGACTGGGCTGCGGTAGGAAATGCTGCTAAGGTTCATGACTATGCAGAGTGGGATAGTTGGCTGCGAAGTCAATTTAACATTGGGCGGCTTTATTGGATTGCGTATGATGATTCTTGGCTCGAACGCTCGATAGGTTGGCCTCTTGCAGACAAGATTAATCAACCTTATACAATTACAGGGTGCTACTACAGTCAAACATTTGACCCAAGCTGGATTGATACTTTTGCTACTGGCTACCCGTGGACAAACTATCGTAATCATAAATTGGGGTTGATTGTCTCGTCATTTCGGTATTCCGATGCACCTGGTCAGTGGTCGCCAGACACGATTAGACCGTGGATAGAAGCCGCCTTAAAGTACCCTCTTTTTAAGTCATTCGAATATTTTGGATGGAGACTGTCGTCTCCTAACCAAGATACTGAGTGGGCGAATGACCTTGCAGCGCATCCTGAATGGTGGAGTGTAATCGCATCTATAAACGCAGAGATTATACTCACTGGCACTTTAAGAGTCTTCACTACCATTCAGAGTGGAGGCGTAGTACAGTATGTGGCTACTTCAGTAGTGGCTAATGGCCCTCAAGTTGTGACTGGCATGACTACAGCAGACCCTGCAAATCCGTTATGCTTCACTTCCTTGACTCCAGGCACCTACGATGTTTCTGGAACTTACTTGACATTCAGCGACTCAAAGCTTGCAACGGTTGTCGCAGGCAACATCGTCGATGTGACCCTTAGTTTCCCATCAGAATCTTCTCCGCCTAAAGTTCTTTTACAGTTGTTTTTTATTGGAGTTTCAAGTGCTGGAGTCGTTGGACTGGTTCTTTATGGGATGAGAAAGCAAAAGCATACTTATTTTTCTTTTAAGAAGTTAAGGAAGTCTAAAAAGAAGAAGTTAAGGAAGTCTAAAAGATGAGATCTAAGTATATAGTTGGAGTTGTTGTTGGAATAATTCTTATCTACTTCAGCATCTTTGGCACAGCAGGTTTTGGATTTATTCTGACTGGATCCACGGAGGACTTCACAACTTACACGAAAGTTGACCCTAACAACCATATTTCAGTGACTGCAAATCACATAGATTTTATATATAGACGTAATGAGATAGCTTATCTCTATAAAGATAAGGGAGCAGGACATTTCACAGATTTCACTCACCTAGTCACCATTAAGGTACTCGCTCTTGTGGATTATGTTATACCTGTTTTTTGGATGGTCAGCAACGATTTAGGCGACCAGTCCAGTCTTCAAACTGGAGGTAAAACGTTTTTATCACTTGAACATTATTGCCATCCTATATCAAATTGCATCCTTCAAATACGAGAATGTAACGCGGGCACAGGTTATTACGCCAGTAATTCTATTTCTACTGGCACAACATATTATTTGACGATTGCAAGGAGTGGTACGGCTTTCACTTGCAAAGCATATAGTGATGCGGCAAGGACTAACCTGCTGTTCACTCTTAGTCTAACGCTTCATTCTACTATTTCTTTTAGGTATATCTTTGGATGCAACGGTTGGGACGATTTCGCAACCACCGATACTAATGAAAATTACATTGATAACTTGGACTTGCAAGAACAGACTCCAACCACTGGTAATTTGCAAGTGAAAGGATATGCAAACCAAATCGCTGTGCAGTTTTCAGCCTATTATGTTGGACCATCTGGACAGGGCCCAACTGTTACAGTTCCAGCTTCGGGGTACAACTGGTCGTCTCTTGCACCGGGAACATACACGGTTTATGGTACATATAATGATATCCTGAAGAACCAACAAGTAACAGTTGTGGTTGGGCAAACAGCATCTGCTACACTAACATTTTCAGGAACACCTCCCCCACCCGACATCATTAGCATGATCAAGGATTTCTTCAACAATCCAACAGTACGGCAACTAATGCTCATTGGCGGCCTGTTAACAACAGCAATCTGTGGCATAATATTTATAGTGCCTAAAAAACGCCCAACGCCATCCTACTGGTAGGCTGCCTGAATATGTAGGTATTGCATTAATAATCTATGGAATAACCATCTACGGAATAACCCGAATGCACCCTAGGCCCAAAACGGAGAATACACGCAAAAGAAAAAGTCTAAGAACAAGCTAAGCAGATTTTTCCTTTGAAGCCAAATGGGGGAAGTGAAAATATGAAAAAGTTCAGATTGTCGCTAATTATGATTGTTTTTGTGTTGTTGAGTTCAAGTTTCCTAACTTTCCAAGATAGTTTAGTGAATGCTACAGGTGCTAATTGGCTTACTGGTTGGACCTATCGTAAATCACATATTATCAATTATGCAGCAGGAGCGGGAACACTTTACCAGAAACAGATAACTGTTCATTATGGGAGTGGAAATTCTGGTAAAATAACCCCTATTACGAACAAGGGATACTTCTATAACTTCATAAATCCTGAAGCGGTTTATAAAAATGGAAAGACATATGTTAGTTTTTTTAGAAATTCAGACGCTGCTGTGATGATTACATATTTTGACCATACTAGCAAAACATGGGCAACTCCAGTTGTGATTTCAACTGATTCTATGATTGGTTGGGGAACCCCCTGTGTGAACATAGATAATAGTGGATATATCCATGTGTTTTGGGCTAAAAAAGAGCAACAAGTAAATTATAGGAAAAGCACTAATCCTTATGATATAAGTGCATGGACTACAATGACTGCTCCAAGCGGAACAGACAAAATAACCGCTCCTAACCTTTTAGTAAGTTCAACTGGAACATTATATCTTCTTTATAGATATGTCATTGCCACAGGTATACCAGGTCATTATACCATTAGGATTCGTAAGTCTATAGATGGAGGTTCTAACTGGACGGATCCTGTGGCAGGTGAACTTGTAGATTTTGGAAATGTTGATGTCTGGATAAGTTATGCTTGGATGGATTCAAATGATACTATTCATCTACTCTTTTTGTATAGTGATAGTGCTGTTCAGGCTGAATTTCTAAAAGATGTTTACTATGCAAAAAGTGCTGATGGAATTACTTGGAAAAAGGCAGATGAAACTACTACAAGTACACCTATAACCCTTTCAAATGCAGATAAGGCTGTGGCCAGCACTGGTCATATGACTAGAGCGGGAGACGTTAAATTAGATGCTTCAGGATATCCTGTTATTCTTTATTCTCAAAATTCTGGGCTTGTGTATGGAGAAGGAGTTCAAGAATGGCATATTGCAAAATGGAATGGAACTTCTTGGGTAATAAAAAATGTTGGTCAAAATTCTGGTCATTGTGGTGAAGGTTGGGGAAGAATAGACACTATTGATGGAAACACAATCAAACTTTGTCTTGATTTCTGGACTCCAGACAAAATACAATATTTTACAACTACGGATGGAGGAGATAATTGGTCAAGTGGCGACTTGTTATCATCGGGGGAAAATCCTTGGGGTTTATTTGAAGTAGTAAATTTTACAGGAATACGTTATGTTTGGAATGACTTTACTGCTTATGTATTATATGCTTATGGTAGTGACTGGAAAGCTTCAGACAGTGATGATGACGTTTATCTTAACAGTCATAGCCGAACAGATTTTGGCGATGTACGATTCACTGATGATGACCAAACCACACTTCTTGACTATTGGATGGAAAGCAAAGTTGATTCTGATAATGCTGTTTTCTGGGTTGAAGTTGCAGACGACTTAAGCACAGTTAATGCCACGATTTACGTTTATTATGGCAAAGCAGACGCAACAACCACAAGCTCTGATTTTAGAGAGGATTTCACAACATATATGGAATCTGACCCAGTGAACAGAATTACCGTAAATTCAGCGTTAAAGGCGACGGTTGCAAACATAAGCATTGACGATGACATTACATATCTTGCGGCTGACAAGGGTGTTAATCATTTCAGTGGAGACTTTGAGCATAAAATTGATGTTTGCGTCACTTCTAACTTTGTTGGTAATGATGCTGAATGGATTATATGGGCGGTGGGAGATAGCTTAAACGATAAAGACGGAGTGGCTAATGAGTTATATACACTTCTTTATCGTTATGGAGTTGATACTACAGTAGGCATTAATATACTCGAAAAGGTCGCTGGAACCTATTACGCTGCCACTTGGTTTACTACTGGAGCAATCGGTACAATTTACTATTTAACGATTAAACGAGCTGGAACTACTTTCACAAACGAAATATATTCCGACTCTGCTCGGACAAACCTTTTAGCCACTCAAACCCTTACTTTACATTCAATTCTTCAATACCAATATGTCTATGGTGTTCAAGCATTGGACACGGGACTAACTGATAGAGCTTCAAATGGCTACTGCGAAAACCTATTTCAGAGAAGAATAGTTACTCCTGAGCCTAGTCATGGAAGTTGGGGAAGCGAAGAACAAGCATCTACTGATTATGCTGTTTCATATCCACTACAAGTAAAGACTGTTATTGCAGGAGGATATTATTATATTTTCTACAGTGATGGAATATGGATTAACTGGAAATCTAGTTCTGACGGAATTACTTTTGGAGCAGTAAATCAGTTGCGATTAGGATTAGCTGAAGACTTTGCTGTTTTTTCAAATGGAACTACAATACACTATGCAGTTAGTGATGGAAGGATGAGATATAGAAGAGGTACAGCTAATGCTGGAGGAATTACATGGAGTGGAAATGAAGTTAATGTAACAAATGATGTATATACTGCAAAATATGCTTCTATTTGTATTGATACAAATGGAAAAATATGGATAACATATAGAGCAGAAGCTTGGGTTGACTACTATTATGTAGCTATTTTTAAATCTTCTGATGGTGTGAGTTGGACTAGTAAATATTATGATGTTGAATCTGATGGCATATCCAAAATAATACCTTTAATGAGTGGAAAAGTATATGTTAGTTATTCAAAGCCAGGATTAAGTGAATATAAAACGATAGAAGGATTTTTATGGAATGGAACTTCGTGGGGCAGTAAAGAAACGGTGGCTACTGACTTCGATGAAGTTGGGGGGTCTTCTTTCTCATGGTCTGCCGTTTCAATAAATGATGACATTTTTTTTGCTTATGAATCTGCACCTTCTACTCTTGCCAGACTGCTTTATAAAAAGAGAGTTTATGGAAGTGGCTTTACAACTGAAACAATTTTAGAAAATCTAACTATTGGATTTAGGACTTATCCAACATTGAGTAAATCTACAAACACTATTATGATGTTCTACATTTTAGATGATAATAAAATTTATTTGAGGTATTATACAAACACATGGAGTCAAAAAACAAATCCATTTGGAATAGGAACCACTCAGAAGGCTCCATATTCAATATCTGCTTTTTCTGAAAGAACTGGTGGTAAAATGGGGGTGACTTGGGTTGAAAACGAAACATCTGTTTGGACTCTAAAATATGGAGTTTTAAATACATTGACAGCATACGTGTTAAGTGTAAATGATTATAGATGTAATCCTTCTCAAACATTGACGTTTAGTGGATATTGGTATTATGATGGAACAACAACACCTCCTCCTGATGGAGACTATCAAGTAAAGATAAAATTAAGTGGTGTTCAGAAAGGTTCGACTGATGCGACTCTTGTCAGTGGTTATTTCTCAATAAGTGATGTCACAGCCGAAAACACGGTAAATCCATACAGCTACACGGTTGAAGCTTCTGACATGAGTGGGGCCGGCTCATTTTCAGCAGTCATAGTGGACAGTCTAACCATAAGCCACCTTCAACCCGTACAATATCTAGGCTCAGGTAACTACAAGTATACAGCACGGCTGGACTATGACTACAGTGGTCTCAGCATTGTTGGTGGCTATATGGGACTAAAGTCTCCTAACGGCACCAAAGCTGGTGACTCTATCACTAACGCTTCGGGCTATGCTAACTTCATCTTAAGCCAGACTAATGCTTCAAGCGGAGTCTTTACACTTTACGGCCTTAATGAAACTTCTTTCGGACTTACTTTCCCTGCAGTTAACCAAACTTTCTCAATGTGTTTCTGGACCTACAACCCACGAGATGTTGCCGGGAATAGTTTAACAAATACAATTCAAACAGTCACCGTTGGAACTACAACTGTGTGGACTGGCTTGAGTGTCACACTCTACGTTCCGACTGCTACCTTTAATGTCACGGTTACTTGGCTACAGAATCTAGTTGTCAACTCGACTTTCAACGTTAACATTGTGGCAGACACCACAACGAATCTTACTTGCACATGCTACCCCTACGTCATAGGTGGTACCAGATACTGGACTGCATCTAATGCAACTATAACTTCTTCAATCTACATTAGCTATCTGCTCACTGTCAAGTTTAGTTGTCCCCTAAACTTTTACGTATTGGTAGCTAGCTGTCCGACTCGTCCAGCTTATATTTTGAACGTAGCCTACGACTACACTACAGCCTTTGTTCCCGGCTACCTTGTTATTCCACATTTTGGTAACATGACAATAGTAGCTAGCTACGAGAACTGGGGTGGCCTCTATGTTAAGAAGACAGACCATACAATTGGAAGTATTAGTTGGGTTGGCCAGAGGCTTAACATCGTGTTGAATGGTTTAACTGGAACCGCTGGAGAAGTAGACGTATACTGTATTCCTAGAGGCGCACCAGTCAGTACTATCAACTTCACAGTAACTAGCTACGTCAGTGGAGTACTCTTCGGACTCTATACCTTTCCAGCCTCTAGTACTACAGTCTCGTTAGAATGGGCTTTTCCAGTAGTAGGACCAGGATCAAACCCTGAACAAACTCAAGCACCAAGCCTTTTCATAACGTTAGCTTTTATTTTCCCGAAGACAGTGCAGAGCGGAGCAACCGTGAATGGCGCCTTGAATGTTAGCTGGTTTGGCGCAGCAAAGGTCTACGTTTGGAGTGTGGTTGTTGAGGCGAATTACACTAAGGACTGGGAGCTTGAGATCACGAGGTTACCTTGGACTTTAGAGACATCAAATCAAAGTGGGCTAGCTCAAGTTCCAGTAGTGCTGTACATAGCTGGGACCATGGCAGCAGGCGACTATTCTGTTCCTTGCGAAGTTACGTTCCAGACGGTTGAAGGAGTAAGCAAGACTATTAGGAGCGTACTTACTTTCCAAGTCTCGACTCCTATGGCTGAAGTGCCTAGCACGCTTGTCTACGTCTTCCTAATCGGCTTAGGTTTGGTTGTGACGAGCGGCTTGTTCTTGGGTACGCAGAAACGCAGAAAATACAGTCAGTAGCAGAGTGATTTGTTCTCGCACTCTTTGCATTTGCAGTTTGGAAAGGGAAGTGCTGGTTCGTTGCCGTTTAAGCCTGACTGAGCTATTTCTTCCAGAGCCGTTCGAACCTCGCCAGTATCTGGCTTGCCCGGTATCCGCGACAGTAGTGTTGCGGATTCATGTGTTCTAGCCTCAGACGTCATTTTATACTCTGCAGGCAACAATCTTCTAACGTAGTTTTCATGGTATGGCACAAATTTGCACATTTCAGTGCAGACCTTGTTCTTTGCGATGCCGTTAGCTTCAAGTATTTTTGCTATGCGAACAAATCGCGCCTTCGTCTCCTCTGCTGAAATGACACGTTGGACATTGCCATGTAGTATGATGAGTTCCTCAGTAAGGTCATCTTTCACATCTATTATTCTTTCTGGCCAGTTCGGGTCGGAGAATTTTCTGGTGCGACCAACTAGAACTTTGCCAGTCCTAGAGCTTACGAGAACAGACTGCAGATAACCTACTTGTTCTACACTTTTCTTAAGCAATGCAACCTGTTCCTTGTCAAAGGCAAAGCTCAACTTGACACCTCGCCAACTCGCTTGCATATCATGAGTATTGACTGTAAGAAAGCCTCTTGAACACGCAGGTTTTGAAGCTTCTCCATCCATTCGGCAGGCAACTTCGTTTCTCCTGCCACTTCTCGCAAGCTAAGCACGAAGCAACCCTCTACAACTTTGGGAATGCTGAATTTCACGCCGTTGCGAATCAGCATACTGCCCACGTTTCGGAGCATGTTGCCAAAAATGTTGCTGAACACTATGCTGCGCTCCTCTCCATGGCGGTCAAAACCCCATTCATGCGACAATTGCCTTCCTAAACTGAGCATTCTTTTAAGCTTCGGGTGCTCATTAGTCTGGGTGAGGATGCGGATCTGCCGGCTACGCAATGGCAGGTCCATAGTGCCCAAGCCATGTGCTAGCACGAAGAAAGCGCCTTTTTCTCCAAGCGTGTCGCCAAGACCCTTATTAAACGCTAAAGAATTGGTAGGAGCTCTCTCTTGGCCGTAAGGGATACTGCCGCGAAGCTGAAAAATCCGCGTGCTGAAGCCGCATGAAACAGTTTTTCGGTCGCTATCGTATGATAGGCAGACTTTTTCTCCGTCTTTCATTATGAGTTTGCTGTAGCACAATGGGCAGACGTTTCGTTCGATTAGGAACTGGCTGAAATTGTCGCGGCATCGAGGGCACAAGCTGTTTTGTGAGAGGAAAAGTGCGAAAGCATTTTGAACTTTGCTTTCTGTGCTGAGAGCTGCTTTGTCCATGAAGAACAAATTGTAGTCTAACGTCTTAAGGTTTAAAACTTACTACACCGTGCAAGTGTATAATACTTTTCACAAATATGAGAGCGACAAAAGCTAAGAGTTTTGCTAGCGTGCGCCAACCAACATATAAATCTTACCCACTACTCTACACTTACTCGAATCACTATGACTCTACCCATGGTTCAACTAAGTTAGTTCGGGCGAACTGACACAGTTAGGCATATATTACTGTCATATTGAATGGTGGTTGGAGAGGGATGCGGTTTGCATAGGTTTAGTTATAGTGTTTCGGAGGCTGAGGTGAAGGGGTTTGTTGAAGGTTATCGTTGTGTTCGTCAGTTTTTGAATCGGTATGACAAGGACGGTGTGACTTTTAAGGAGAAGGCGGTTGGGCTTGCCAGGTTCTTCAATTGGTTGAAAGTTGTCAAGGGTCTTGATGTTGACCCGGAGAAATTCCTAGATTTGCATTTGCAGAAGCGAGGATCTCTATCGACTGAAAATCGTAGTTGGGCGTTAAGTCTGGTGCTTGAGTATAGTCGGGATAATCCTGATTTGAGGGATTCGGCGATGCAGTATCGTTATTCAGCGTTTTATTTGCCGGTGAAATTATTCTGTGATTTGAATGAAGCTCCTTTGACGAGTTCGAACGGGTTCTTTCCTAAAAGGGGCAGGAGGAAGTATCAGGATCATCCGTTCACGGTTGATTTTGTACGGCGGATTCTGGGTTTTCTGAATGAGCGTGACCGTGCTGTGTGTCTTGTGCAGCTTCAGAGTGGTCAGAGTATTAAGCAGGTTCTTGTAGACATAAACTGTCAGGTCAAGTATGTGTTTCGCGAGATTGATTCGGGTAAGCAAAGGATTAAATTTGATTTTGCAGAAAGGAAGGGTAACGGGTTTCATTACTTTAGTTTTATCAGTGTGGATGCGATTCATCAGTTGCAGAAGTGGCGTCTCATACGCGAGAAGATGTTGCGGGACCTCAACAAGGAAAGCGGATATCTCTTTATAACTAAAAGCGGGGAACCGTTAGACTGCAAGACTTTTCATAACAATTTTCGCCTGTTAATGATGAGTCATGGACTCTACACGATGCCGTATGCTGTTCGTCGCCATGGGTTCAGAAAATTCTTCGAGCAGGAAGCAAGCCCGCCAGAGCGTGGAATAAGCAAAAGCTACATTAGCTTTATGATGGGACACAGCAGAGGAAGCGGTGAAGACCATAAGTTGGATGTTGTGGGCGGCGTCTATGATGGGTGTCCTTCTGTTTATCCAAATGTTGTCGAGAAAGAATACGCCAAGTTAGAGCCTTATATTAACGTTTACAGTGGTAGGGCAGCGGAAACTGAAGGCTTGGGCATAAGTGAAGAGGATTTGGCAAGCTTGAAACAGCTCTTAGAAATGATGAAAGAAGGCAAAGTCACGATAAACCCGTGAACACTTTAACTTATCTCTCCCCTAATCAGGGTAGGGCTTGGCTTTTCTTTGACTTTGAATGGTGGTGAGGCTTTTTCACTCAACTTTTTTTATTAAGTGATATTTACGGAGTAAAAGCAAAAATTTCCTAGTTAGCGATAATTCTGGCATTTGTGCTGTTCTCTTTCCGATACATATAGAGTAAAGTGAAAGATGCTCTAAACTTATCTGCTTATGATTTGCTGGCTTTTCCGCTTTTAAGAATACGCCGAGAGACGATTGTTCCTTTCTAAGTTCCAGAATGTGGAAGTCGGAGAAAATTTGTTGCATATCTTCTAATTCATACCGCCAGAAATCATATGGGTAGCCATGGTAACGAAATCCATAAGAACAAGTCGTGATGTAAATAATGCCTTTTCTCTTTAAGACTCCTTTCATGTTATTTATAACTAATCTCCAGTCCTTAACATGTTCAAGAAGTTCAGTTGATATTACAACATCAAAAGATTCTTCTCCGAAATGTTCCAAGACTTTTTCCGCGGGCAAAACAACATCCACATACTTTCCATTTTCAATATCTATACCAACATATTCTTTTGGCGAACAAAACCTTTCTATCAAAGGTCTAACGCTTCCATTTACATTTTTGCTTCCAACCTCAAGAATGCGTCTGTTTCTAAATTCCTCTGGATTTTTGCTTACAATATCAATGAACCATTCAATAATTTCCATATACACATTAGTCCCTCCCTTCCTTCAGTAACTGATCTCTTCCTACTAAACTTCAGGAAGCTTCCAACCTTCCTTACGCTTCTTTTTTATTTCCTTTTTAATCTCATGTATTGAAAGCGCAAATCTGATGTGTTCGCAATCATTCTTTTCGCATGCTTCACAGAATATGCCTTCTGGCTTCAAGTAAACTTGCACTACTTCATGTAAATCTCTATCTAAAACTTTAACGCCGTTCTCGTCAAAATTAACCTGTTCAAAACGAGGCAGCTTAACTTTTCTAATGTCTTCCATTCTGATTCTTGCGGCTTCGTGAACGAAATCGGCAATGCTTTTGTACTGTGGATATTCTTGGATTAGCCTCTCAATTTCTTCTACTAATTGACGTTTTAAGCTAACGCCGCGAAAATCTTGTTCCGTGGTTGGCATTTTAATCAAGCAATATTATAGCAAATCTACCATAAAAAGTTGTGGGTGGATTTGAACCACCGACCTCAAACTTATGAGGCTTGCGAGCTAAACGCTGCTGCTCCACCTCTCAGGGGCTGGTTCGGCACTTTTACCGTTGAAAGCTTTGCTTAGTTTCTGTTTTCGCTTTTTCTTCTAGTTTCTGCATTTAACCTTTCACTTCCTTCTTTGCCACACCATATTTTACGGCAACATGAATTTACGCTTGGAAAAACTGAGTCAGCCTGTAGAGCTTTTGCGTAAGTCTCTACAACTTGCTGATCTATCTCTTTTCGAGGATAAAGGCGCCAATCCAAAACTAAGTCGGCAATCTTCTCGACCTTAATTTGAGCCTTATTCCAGTCCTTAGCCGAATAATTCATAGTTGTTTGACCTTTACTGGTTTCTATACATAGACTGTTTTCCATTCTCGCACCTTTGTTGCATCAGTGCCATAAATCACAAGTGTTAAATAGCTAGACATTTCCAAATATAAGCTTTGTGGCATAGGTATGATAGGAGTGCTATGTTAAAATGCCGAGCGAAAGTGAAGGTTTCCGTGGAGTAAGCCTAAAAGCAGACGTTGTGGATGCGATTGAAAAATTCATAGAGGAACATCCAACCTACCGAAGCGTAGCGGAATTTGTTAGCGAAGCCGTGAGGTTGCGAATGGAGCAAGTGCGAAAGGGCAGGGGAAAGGGGGCTTAGGGCTGTGGAGGCTGTTTTGCATGAGTTGGCCGTTGAGTTTCGCAAGCTTCTGAAACAAACGAAAAAGAAGGGCTTAGAAGAATGAAGATGTACCATATTGCAGTTGCTAACATTGACCTATCCAATCATCATGACTACATTTTGGCGAACAACATTGATGAGGCTTATCGTAAAGCCGTGAAACTGGTTGCCAGCTACAAGAAAGAGGTTGCGAAAAAGGCTGAATTGGTGACTGTTGAGTTCGAGAACGAAATTACTGAAATCAAACTGGAGGCCTAGAGCTTTGGAGGCTGTTTCTGCTGTTTTGCATGAGTTGGCTGTTGAGTTTCGCCGGCTTCTGAAACAAACAAAAAAGGAAAACGGTAAGGGGGCCTAGAATGCCTGAAAAAGGAAAACCTATCCAAAGCGTTCTCACATTATGTGAACATTGCAGAAAGTTTCCGACAATCTTTAGAAAATCGTTTCGATGTTATCATCCTAGAAACGGTGATTTCAATCGTTACGAACTACCGTGCCTCGAATTGGATTGGGAAGGTTGCCCGTTAAAGAAAACGGAGGTGTGCCGCTGAAGTGCGTCGCAAGTTTAAAGTTATCATAAGTTTGGATCCGCCCTTGATTTTCACTGACAACTGGACATCGAAGCCTTCGAAGGATCAGGTTTTTGAAATGTTGGCTAACGACATCCGCCAGAGCAAGTATGACATTAATTTTCACGTTGTCGTCGAAGAAGTAAAGGAGGCGTAGGGCATGGGTGATCAATACATTTTGGTGGACAAAATAAAAATCCAGGAATTAGCCAAGGCCCTTTATGACTGTATTTTAAAGTTCAAGGAAACGCGGGAGCTGAACGGCACTGAAGTGATTGCTGCTATGTTTGAGGCAATCTATATTGTGGCACGGTTAGAAGTGACAGCGAAAAAGGAGGCTTAGGGTATGACAAAAATTAATTTGCCCTCAGACTTAGCGAAGGAAATCGCCAAAAGCCTAGGCATGACGGAAAAGTGGGTTGAAGAATGGTTCGACATAGAAGAGGATAAACAGGGCTACTTTGTTGCCACCCTTAAGCCCAAGAAATTCTTGGAAAAAGACCAATTTAGAACGATCTGCGCTTTGGTGCGGGATATCGGCGGCGAAGGTTATCTGCAAGGCATGAAAGCGTGGAAAGTGCCTAGTCCCTTTGCAAAAAAGCCCTCTGATACTACGACTGCACCAGAGCTCCAAGATGCTCGTAGTAAACCGCAACCAGCATCAGGTGTAGCCCCAGACAGTTTAACCTATGACAAAAGCAAGCCCCCAGAAATCCCAAACATCAAGTTTATTCCTGTTGACGCTGTGAAAATACCTGATTTTTTGCCAACGCGCACTCTCATCAGCCATGAAAAGTTAAGCGAAATAACAAATAGTATCAAAAAGCATGGATTAAAATATGCGATAAAAGTGCGTAGGGCAAACAGCGACTACGAGCTGATAGACGGCTATTTAAGGCTTAAAAGCGTGCAGCAACTAGGCTGGAAAGGAATTTTAGCAGAAATCAAAGAAGCCTCAGATGAACAAGTTTTAACCGAATCAATAATCACAAACAAACACCGCATAGAAGAAGACCCCATAACCCTAGCCAAAAAACTAGACATACTCCTAAACGTCTTTGGATTAACACAGGAAAAACTCGCTGAGGAAATTGGGTTAAGTCAAGAGTATGTTTCAAATGCGACAAGACTGTTGAAGTTGCCAAAAGAAATTCAGCGATACATTGCTTCAAACAAGATTGGTTTTCGTCATGGTTTAACATTATTAACGGTTAATAATGTTGGCCTTCAGCTACAGCTCGCTAAAGAAGCAGTTGAACAGGGCTCCACTATTTCAGAACTTGAGCAGAGAATTAATGAGTTGCAGCCTAAACCCGTTGCCCCTAGCCCTCCTATACCTTCAGCTCCTTCGCAACCGTCAGAGCCCTCAACCGAAGAGCACGAAGAGCACGAAGAGCACGAAGAGGAGCATGTTGAACATGAGCCTTCAACTGGATATCTGCCTCTGCCTAGCGAATCAACTACAGCTACTCCACCAAAAGAGGAGCCTACAGAAGCTCTACTGGGATATGAAGTTCCAAAGCCTGAGCCAGAGCCTTTGTTAACTGCAATGGAATGGGACTGTCCCGAATGCGACCATGTACTTATGATTCAACATACTGAGTATCCAGACGGCCGAATATCACATAAAATTCTGGTAGACAAAGAAAGGGGGAAGTAAATTGTCTCTTGTTCGATATTTTGCTCCCCCTATTCCGTTATCATCAGAAAAAAACATTACTAAATCGCTTAGACAAGTCTTGGAATGGCATAGTTGGAATACAAAAGCTGAGTTTACGCTTCCGTTTGGGGCAATAGATCTGGTTGCATGGAATGACAAAAACATATTGTTGTATGAAGTGAAACATAACGCTTGTTTTAACGAGTTGGTTCAAGCTTTAGGTCAAATATTGGTCTATCGAGAACAGATCAAAGAGGACGGCAGAAAAATAAGGGCATTAATTCACACTCGAAGTCCAAAAATCTCCAAGGAACAACATGATTTCTTAGAACGTGTATTTGCAAAACATAATGTCGAATTTGATGCCTCTTTTTGTGAAGGTGAGCTTGAATGAGTATTCGTTATCTCTATCGTAAAATTCCAAAGTCTAAGCGTACATGCAGTTACTATCATTGCCAAAAGCCGATTCTTCGGAATATAACTCGAGATAAAAACGGTCACATCTATCATTATGGATGCCTTTCTGATGCAAAAGATGAGCGTTATCGTTGTTTGGAATGTGGAAGCCTTTTTGATGCTACTGAAGCTGCGTTTGCTGAGCACCAAATAGTGCAAGGAGACGAAGTGCGACAGAGCCTAGAAGTAATATGTCCTAACTGTGGTTGCCAGAATCTTAAGTCGCTAAAGCCTTTCGGAGGCTCCTAAAATGCGTTTTAGAGGCGTTCTTTCTCGGGGAATGAAAAGCGAGTTGATTAGTTTAACTGTTTGGAACCGTTCTTCCACACAACCATCCACCTACTGGGTTCAAACAATGGGAAGTCGGCGTTTGGGAAGATTACGCCGCCCAGAAACGGTTCCCCTTCTCGTTTTCTCTCCTCAAAGAGAAGAGCCCTCAAAGGGGGAGGCTAAAGCATGATCACTGTTAAAGAGTTGGAAGCGAAGTTTGCTGTACGTGACACTCCATATGGCAAGTGCATAGTTGTTCCTGGAGACGAGTTTGATCCTGACTGGGAAGCTGAGCTTGCCGAACAGGGCTACAGTATTATCGAGACCGACTTTGGAGATCCCGCGAAGCCAATTACTCTTGTTAAACTGAAATCTCAAATGAAAGCGGATTCTCCGAAAGAAATCTATCACAACGCATTGCCTCAGAAACGAAAACAACCCGTGGCGCCTTGGCAGGATCCTTTGAGTCGTTGGAAGCCTGAAGAAGACGAATTAATAATTAGTCTATGGAATCGAAAGAAAAACATACTCGAAATACATGTGGAGCTGCATAAAAGGTTTCCGAATCGGTCAATCAATGCGGTTAAATGTCGTATTAGTAGGCTTATAAAAGCTGGAAAAATACCTGGGCGTTGGCATAAAGGAGAACATAAACAGAAAGAAATTAAAGTATATGTTAAAGGAAAACTTGTTCCAAGAGAGGATTTCGGCTTTAAAAAGGAGGTTTCTGTTTGACTGACAAGATTCTGCTGGGCTACGAAGTTGGCTCTGGCGAGCCTGTGTTTGTGCCTTTGCATCATCTTGCCATTTTCGGTATGACTCAGCTCTCGGGAAAAACTACTACTCTTGAGGCTTTGATTAGCCGAAGCGGGCTCCGGGCTATTGCTTTCATTACGAAGCGTGGAGAAGCGGGTTTTACTAGGTACAATCTTGTTACGCCTTACTATAAGCCCCGGGCGGATTGGCAGTTTGTCGAAGGTTTGGTGAATGTTGCTCTCGGTGAAAAGGTGAAGTTTGAACCTGGCATGCGTTATGGAATAATGAAAGTGTGTAGGGGTCATAAGGATTTAAAGGAGATTCAGAAAGCCGCTGTGGGTCTGGCTCGAGAGACTAAACGCGAGTTTATGAAGGCTGTCTACGAGAAGCTTGCAGCTTACCTGGATATTGTGGTTCCTGAGCTTGACAGGTGGGTATTTGCGGATAAGTTGGAGTTAAGTGAAGGCGTTAATGTCATGGATCTAAGCGGTATGCGCCTTGAGACGCAACATCTTGTTATTGCCAGCACTATTGAGTATGCCTTTCAAAACTTGGACCATGTTATCGTTATTATTCCAGAAGCCTGGGAGTCAATTCCTCAGGGCAAGATGACACCTGTGAAATGGGTTGCACAGCAATTCATTCGTAAGGGAGCTGCTCTAGGAAACTACATGTTTTTGGATTCACAAGACATTGGGGGAATTGATAAGACTCCGTTAAGGCAATGTGACAACTGGCTTATG
>Ga0315280_10000821_pt1 | contig 56254 bp, 59 predicted proteins | sample YL17G06_40_MG_FD_203697 | JGI IMG/M metagenome (GOLD analysis project Ga0315280, IMG submission 203697) | Sediment microbial communities from Yellowstone Lake, YNP, Wyoming, USA - YL17G06_40 | ecosystem: Environmental > Aquatic > Freshwater > Lake > Sediment | place: USA: Wyoming | collected... | reverse complement strand
TGTAACACGCACTGCCGCTGGTCGCCATGATTGACACATTAAGCGTTGTCGCCGTCCTAGGAGTCATTGTCATCATTTTGCTGGGCCTTATTTTCTGGTATAGGAGGACCCGACATAGAACCACGGAGCCAATCATTGAACTGGAGAAATTGGTTAATTGCCGGTCATGTGGATCTCTGATTCCTGAGGGTGTCCGCAAATGTGCATTCTGCGGAGCAGGGCAACATCAAGTCGATGCGAAGGACGACGGTCCGGGGGAAGCGACCAATCCTTAAATAAAGACAGCAAAGCCAAATGGCGCGAACGCCGCCGAAAGAACGCGCGAGCCGCCGTATGCGCAGATCGCGCAGACGACAGCTCAGTGGTTAGAGCAGCGGACCCTTTCGTTTTCATAAGGGGCTGAAGCTGTTAAGCGGGTAGACGCAGTTACCCGTTGGTCGCAGGTTCGAGTCCTGCCGGCGGCGCCAATCAACGCTGTGACTACGTTGCAAATGCTGCTAAGGAGCTGCATTTGTCAAAATGCAGATTCATGAGTTCCAGATCGATGAGTACGACAAGGTCCTGGAGCTCTGGAAAACTACGGGGCTAGTTCTTCGTCCGGGGGATGACCTTGAAGGAATCAAGATTAAGCTGCAAAGAGACCCTGACCTTTTCCTGGTCGCAGAAGAGAATCACGAAATCATCGGGACTGTAATGGGCGCTTGGGACGGGAGGCGTGGGTGGATCAATCACCTGGCCGTGAAGCCTGACCATCAGAGGAAGGGGATCGGAAGCGCCCTGATTCAGGAACTTGAGGGACGCTTGATTGCGAAAGGGGCCAAGAAAGTCAACGCTCAGGTCTATCAATGGAACGCTAAGTCCATTGAGTTCTTCAAGGCGGTGGGTTACGAAGTACACTCAGACCTCGTCATGATTGGGAAGTATCTCGAGAAATAAAGGGACGAGATACCGAGGTTAACTTGCCTTTCCTTCCGGAACAGGCAGGTATTCGCATATCGCTGAGGGCTTTTCTAGGATTCGGTTAATCGTAACTTCACCAACCATTCGGCAGTACTTGCCGATCTGGCCAAGGTTCCACATTATTATTCGCAGGCTCGCTGCGACGCTTACGTCCTTCACGTAGGTAAGCACTTTCTGGGTTAACTTTCTCTCGTCGTCTTCCGCTGTTTCTACCATTTCGACGGCTTCGTTAGACAACGAGATATCGCCAGTCAGGAGTGCCTTGACGCTGTGATCGGAAATCTTGATCACCTGCGCACTGAATTTCGCAATGTCGTTGAGGATGACCTCGCTTCCTATCTCTTTATCCTTCAGGGCTAACACTTCATTTGCAATATTCTCGGCTGAGTCGGCCATCTCTTCAAGGGACTTTGCGACAACCCTGTTGCCCGCTAAGTGGAGTGGTGACTCGATTCCTATCTTGGTGCCGACACTTCGATCCCGTATTGCGAGAAGCAGCTGGCGAACTATGAGCCAGTAGATCCTATCGGACTCTTCTTCCATGCGCATGACCTCGGCTGCAAGTTCAGGCCGCCTTTCGACCAAGGCCTTGATTGACACCTCCAGCATTGATGATATTATGATATGCAAGCGGCGCATGAGCCCATAGATTGGAAAACGAGTGGGGTCAACGAAGCTCTGAAGCGTAATCTGCTTCAGCGTTTGCTCAACAATGCTAAGCCCGGTGAGCCGCTGTGTGGTCGCCCGGATCTCCTCAAGATGGTTCTTCTTCAACTCGTCTTTGGCAACGATTTGTATCGTATCATGCCCGAGAATGTAGTTCCCAGTTATGACACGCGTTAGCAGATTGCTCGAGTTGCAGAGGTCCGCATTAACGATGCAGTTCTTGACTTCCTCTCGCTTATGTTCAGTTCCCGGGATGAGCTTGAGGGAGCCGTCGTCTTCGCGTTTGATTGAGACAATGTCGCCGGCCTTCAGTTTGACATCTTCAACCCAGTCTCGCGGCAGGGACACGGTTAGAGTGGAGTATCCAACCCGCTGTACTTTACGAGCTTCCAAGCCCTTGCACAGGCTTCAATATAGTCTAATCACTAGAATATATCTTTCAGTACTGTCTCTCACACTCTAAACTAACGTCCCTCTACTATAGAGACTCCCTTATGCTACGAGCCGCCTAAGCATTTCACATATTGAACACGGCTCGTAATTACTCTCGCTAGGTCGCCACCGAAAAAGCGAACGAAAAGACATACTCACCGATTCGTTTGATGCCCAGTTCTATTCGCTCCTCGGGCTCACTAACGAAGGTCATCCTGACATGTCCGGCGCCTTTCTCCCCGAAGAATGATCCTGGGATGGCTACTACGCCCTTCCGGAACAGAAGTTGATTGCAGAACTCCTCTTCATTCCGCTCCATTGACTTCAGGTATCGTCTCATGTCAACGAAGAAATAGAATGCGCCGTCCGGTCTGACGGTTTTGGCGTCAGATAAATGTTTCTTGATTGATTTCTCCATGAAGTCTCTCCGTTTTACGTAAGTTGGAATGACGAGGTCATGTAGATATCGTTCTTTGACTCCTTCGCTTAGGAAACGTACCATTGCATGCTGGCTTAGGGTGTTCGGTGCAAGGCTAGTGTACTGTTTTACCTTCTCCATCGCGTCGATCACGCCGCGTGGTCCAAGCGCGTACCCTAACCTAAGGCCCGGTATCGCGGCTTCCTTGGAGAAGCTACCGACCGAAATTACCCTCTCGTGCGCTTGCGCCAGCGACGTAAGCTTAGGTTGAATATTCTTGCCATAAACGATATCACGGTATGTGGCGTCGTTTATGATCCAAAAATCGTGATCAACGGCAAGATCCAGCAATCCCTTAGCGAAATCAGAACGAACTATCCTGCCAGTAGGATTGTCGGGGCTGAGGAGAATGACGGCTTTCGTCCTCTTCGTTATCAGGGACTTCAGTACCTCAAGGCTTGGCTGATAGCCTTCCTCCACGCTTACGGGCAGCCTAGTCACGCGCGCTCCGGCAAGCTGGGCTGCTTCCAAATAGCCCAGATATGTTGGGTCTGTTACGATTACCTCGTCGTTCTTGTTGAAGATTGAAAGGAAGGCGTTGAATATGCCTTCCGTCGCGCCATCGGTTATGATGACTTCGTTTTCTGGTTCGTAAACGGCGTCTTGGTGCTTCGTCCAATCCTCCGCAATAAGCTTTCTGAGTTCTAAGTAGCCGCGCGTCCCAGTATAGACACAGGTGGCCTGGGGATCTTGTGAGATCCTCTTCGCAATTTCATCAGAAACTTCCTTCGGCGGGGGAAGGCTTGGTGCCCCACCTCCAAAGGAGATCATTTCCTTCTTCTTGTTCGCTTCTGCGAGAAGACCTGCGACGCGGCGGATGGGTGAGATGTGAAGTGCCGCAACACGGTCACTTAGCGTTGCCATCCCGCTATGCCCGCTCTCTCGGACTGCGATTCTTCTGCGCCGGCTATAATCTTTCCAATTTAGTGTAATTACACTAAATGCCAAAGGAAATAGGACACGAACCAAACCTAACAAAACCGGAGGGGCATCAATTTGTGCATGAACTTCGTCCAGGGCGGCGGGTGCTATGCAACTGGCGGAAAATGCCTCCTCGGGCTGCGCGGTAGTTCCGCGAGTAATTATGATGGCGAATGTGAACTTTACGGGAGATTTGATGTATGGGTAACCCAAGACGATGATCTGCTCATAACCGACATGGGTTTTCCGTCCGCTGAGCCGAAGCAGTGTTTGGCGCTCGGTGTCAATGAGGCTCTGGCTCGAAGAATCGCTACGGACAAGGCTCAACGGCTCGGAACATCAGTAATCACGAGTCAACGAAGATGCATCAAATGCGCCAAGCTATACTGGATAACTGAGCACCCGGCATCTTCTGGGCTACTCGAAATCGGACACGCCAACTTCTGTCCGACCTGCGCAGCCGGGAAAATTGATAAAGAAATGGAGAAAAAACTGGGCGCTCAGCGCTATTGGTGCGGTTGATCCCGTTTACTGCGCTGCCCATGTTGGAATGCAGTGAAAGGGCCACTTAGATTTAGACTCAAAGATTGGATTTTCCCGAACGAACTCCCTACCCTTCGTCAACGCCAAATGATTCAAGGGAATTAGACCTTCCTTCTTGCCCGCAAGGAAGTACTTCAACGACTCCTTGATGCGATCGTCTTGGATCTGCGGCGCGCACAACTCGATGAATGCCCCAAACATCACTGCATTCGCAAACATCTTGGTGTCCTGCGTTTCCTCAGATGGTAACTCATGCTTCATTTCTTCTGCTATCTCCGTCGCCGGAATTCCTAGTTTCTTTACGTCATCGCGATCGACTCTCGTGTCGATTAGCGATGTATTGTAGATGAGCAGCCCTTCTGGGCGCAGGTAGTCCAGGAAATCCATCGAGGGCTCGTTCATAATCACCTCAACATCGGGTTCCTCGGCTATTGGGTTGTCAACTTCCTCATCGGAGATTATGACGTAGCACTTGGCTTTGCCACCGCGGGTTTCTGGCCCATACGAAGGAGTGTACGCCACGTGTTTGCCTTCGAGCATGGCGGTGTACGCGATGTAGTCGCTGAGCAACAGAACGCCTTGGCCACCGTGCCCCGCGATTAGAATCTTGGTCTTGGTCATTGCTTCTCAACCCCGAAGGTGTCCCTGTACACACCCAGCGGATACTTCTTCATCATGCGGTCGTTCACGAAACGTTTCGCGTCAAGGATCGGCATCTTCCAATTTATCGAGCAGGTACTTAGGAGCTCGACGAAGGCAAAGCCCCCAAGGGCCTGAACTTTGAAGGCATTCTCCACAGACTTCTTCGCGTCAAGCAAGTTCTTGATCGTGTAGACCTTGCCCCTTTGGCTGGAAAGCTCCTGGACAACTAAACTCGCACGTTTCACATAGGCTGCTCCATCTATTCCAGCGAGAAGCTTCGATACATCCAGTTCGGTCCCCGTTAACGCCGCATCCCTACCGAACGGAGTTGTCGTCGTAACCTGACCTTCCAGCGTCGTGGGCGCCATTTGGCCGCCAGTCATTCCATAGATCGCGTTGTTAACGAGGAACACGGTTATCGGGGTCGCCCTCTTCGCTGCATAGATGAGCTCCAACAGGCCGATGGAGGCGGCGTCTCCGTCGCCTTGAACCGTGAAGACCGTCAGTTCAGGCTTGACTCTTTTTAGGCCCGTGGCGACTGCAGGCGCTCTTCCGTGCGCCGCAACAATGTGATCACAGTTCAAGTAGTTGTAAGCTAGCACGCTGCAGCCAACCGAGTCTACCATTACTGTTTTCTCGCGTATTCCCATCTCATCCATCGCGGACGCTATGAGTCTCGTAAGGGTTCCGTGCTCGCAACCAGCGCAGTAATGCGTTGGGTTATCGGTCAGGGATTCAAGCTTACCCAGTTTGACTTTCAAAGCTAGTTGACTCATGCCACGACCATCTCCAATCGCCGTAACTTACTTTCTATCTCCGCTTCGGTTGGGACAACGCCGCCCCATTTGCCAAGGAAATCAACGGTCACGCCATCACCAACCGCGAGCTTGACATCTTGGTACATTTGGCCCGTGTTCAATTCAACATCTAGGAACTGTGTCCCTTGGGACGCGAGCTTCCTGAGGGGAACTTTTGGGAAAGGCCACAGGGTCATCGGCCTGAAGAGACCGACCTTGACGCCCTTTGCACGAAGCTTGTTGACGACTCCTTTCGCTATCCTGGCGACAATACCGAAGGCGACGATGACTTTCTCAGCATCTTCGGTGAGGTATTCCTCAAACCTGACCTCGCTCGCTTCGGCCTGTTTGTATTTCTCGAAAATTTTGCCAACATGTTTGTAGTGCTTTTGGTAATCTAGCTCGAGTGAATTGAGTATGTGCGGTGCTCTTCCTTTCGCGCCTGTGGTTGCCCATGAAGATACATCATACTTTGGTGGTGTGAACTCCGGGAATTCCACATCTTCTTTCAATTGCCCTGTAAAGGCGTCGCCCAAGATCAGGACGGGGTTTCTATACTTGAAAGCTAGGTCAAACCCAATCCTCGGGAAGAGCGCCATCTCTTGAACTGACGCTGGAGCCAACACGAACAATCGATAATCCCCATGACCACCGCCTTTTGTGGCCTGAAAGTAATCACTCTGTTCGGGACCGAGGTTCCCCAAACCCGGTCCTGCGCGGCAAATGTCAGCAATTAGAAATGGAAGTTCCATACAAGCCGCATAGGACAAGCCTTCCTGTTTCAGGCTGAAACCAGGGCTGGAGGTTGCGGTCATTGCCCGAACTCCGCCTGCAGCGGCGCCTAGCACCATGTTGATTGCTTCTAGTTCACTGGCCGCCTGGAGGAAGAACTTGTATTCTGGGTACTTCTTGCTGCCGAACTCCTTTGCCAGAGTTTCCGGAATTTCACTGGAGGGCGTTATTGGGTAAGCGAAGTAGGCGTTCAAACCCGCTTCGAGAGCACCGTACGCTAAGGCCTCGTTGCCCTTCAAGTAAACTCGTTGCTTGGACATCTAAGCTCTCACCTGAATTTCACTGATTGCGAAATCTGGGCAGACCCAGTAGCAGATGGCGCAACCAGTGCACTCTCCTTTCGTTCCTTGGTACGAGAACTCGGCAGGGTGGAAGCCCGCGCGGTTCAGTTTTGTTGAGAGCTTCAGGTTGCCTTGTGGGCAGGAGACGACGCAGAGCTCACAGGCTTTGCATCTTTCATCAAGAAGCTTAACGGAGGCCTTCGGTTGGAGTACGGTCATGGTTTCAGTCAAACCTCTATGATCTCCTTCTCAACAAAATTCTCTAACACATATCGGAGCATGGCGTAATGCTGCTCCTCATCCAAAGCCAGCATTGTCAACAATGTCTTCATATGCGCATCTCTAACCTGTGTTGACGCCGAAGTGAATAGTCGCAATGCTTTCTCTTCCATGTCCATCAACCGTAGTAATTCGTCACGGCTCTCGTTGACTGGAGCCAAACCTTCCCACTGGTTCGTTGCTAGGTAGGTGATTGCGCAGTTGATGACGTCGGCGTGCTGCATCGAATCACGCATGAGCTTAGCGTAGAGGACTTTGACCACGCTATGCTTGGTCTCTCTGACCTTTCGGGCATAGACTTCCGTTTCGTGCTCTTCGTGGTCAAGTTGGCCCTTTAGCATTTCCATGAGTTGTTGGTTTCGCATACGCCCGCCGCGGCAAACAACCAGGTAATTACTCTTAGCGATTCTGCTGGTATTCTATGTATTATATTGACACAATTTCGGGATCGTCGTACTAACTCCGCGGCTTGATCAACAACGCCGCAGAAACAGCGCCAAGCAATGCGGCCGCGCTGCCCGCTAGCAGGGCGAAGAAGAAACTCTTCGTAATCTCCAAGATGTAGCCCGTTAGGACCGCGACTACGATACCGGCAAGATTTCCTCCAAAGTTCTGAACGCCGCCCATAGTCCCTGTGACGCTCTTCGGCGTTGCCTCAACCAATGCGACCCAAAGTGAGGGGGTTGAGAATCCGAGGGCGGCTCCCGCGAGGCTTAGAGAAGTAATCGCTGTGTAGGGATCCGGGGCATACGCGGTCGCGAAGAGCATCATCGACGCGGCTACCATTCCAACCGCGAAGAGTCTACTGCGTAAACCAACCGGCGAACCGCCTCTTTTTACAAGATAATCGGAAACAACCCCACCAACGAGAATCAGCGTCACAACCGCCGAAATGAGTGGAAGTGTGGCGAAGATCCCTGCATTGAGAATTGTGAACTTCTGTTCTCGAACCAGATACGTCGGTAACCAGAGGTTCAGATAATAGGCCACATAACCTTGACCAAAGCTAGCGACTGCAAGACCCAATCCGAGTCGACTAACAACCACAGGGAAGCCTTTGCGAATGCTGAGTTTCTGTCTCGGTTTTGCGGCTCGTTTCGATGCGGAATCTTGCGGGTTGTCCTCGAAACCGACAAACCACACGATACACCATAGGATTCCAATCAAGCCAGTTACGAAGAAGATCCATGGCCACCCGAAGCTAACAGCCAACCAGGCCGCGAAGGGAAAAGCTAACACGGGGCCCAGCCGTCCGCCAGCAATCCATATTGATGTTGCGCGCGCTCGCTGTTCTTTTTTGTACCAGCCCGACGATGTTACCTTCGCGCCGGACACAAAGTTTGGAGCTTGAGCTGCTCCGAGAACTGTTCGTAAGACGAAAAGAGCTAGGAACGAGTTAACGAAACCGGTGAGTATCGTGACTATGGACGTAGCCAGTCCACCCAGCAAGAGACTTAGCTTCGCGCCAAGCCGGTCGGTAACAAGCCCGGCTACGGGTTGAAGAAGCGTGTAGATCCACAGAAATGCTGACAGTACCAATCCCAGTTCAAAATCCGAGAGATGTAGATCGCGTGCAAGAATGGGCGCTACGGGTGAAAGGTTTACGCGGAGTACGAAGGTTATGAAGATTCCAGCACTTGTGAGGATGGCTATGGTCCATCGATTGTGTAAGACCATCTCGAGTCACCTGGGGTAGATCTCTATTGCGGGACGGGCACCATATTTGCAAGGGCCATGTCTGACAGAGTGTACTTTCTGAGATTGGCTACTTGTGTTGGGGTTAAGGTTGTGCAGGCGAATCCCCAGTGGAAAGATACCCAATCCCCACGTTTGGCTTCGCTCACAAAACTGCGACCTTGGGCTTCAGCTAGAACCTTCGTCTCAACTGGTTTACCTAGAGATAACTTGCCCTCGCGCCGAAGCACCGGTTCGTATTCGACGATCAGATTCCCCCTCTCGTCAGTCCCTACGATCTTTCCCCATGAAATGCGACACTTATCCATCAATGTGCCGACCTCGTCATCCGGACCGCTTGCGTTAGCGAACGAGTCCGGTACGGTGCCCATCGTTGAGAACGCGTTGAAGACGTGGAGTGCGTGATGTGGGAAGGCAGCGTATGGTTGCGCCTCGAACAGTTTCTTGATTTGCTCTTTCGGAAATTTGGTCTTTAATCGTTCCCTTAGATGGTCATAGAACCTGCCGGGAGGGATTTTCTGGAGCGCATCGTTTCCGATCCAGTAAGCCTCGACGACGCGGTAGTCAAAGGGATTGTCGACTCCTAAAGACTGAGCGATGAAACAAAGATAAGGATAGGCGGCTTGGAATCCCCTCAACGCTTTGATCAATTGCTCGCTTGGTTTGTTGCTAAGACAGGCATCGAGTAGTACATCGTTCTCGTCTGGGCCGCAATATCCTAAACGGTTTGGCATGAAGCTATGCCGCGCAGCGAGGATTGCACCGTCGATTTTTCTAGAGCTCAGCTTTGGGACCTCCTATTCTAACTCCCTTCAAGTTCGCGAATCATCTTCCATGCTTCAAGGGCTTCCTGAGCTTCCGTGCTCGACAGCACCCTAATCGCGAAACCGCCTTGGACTAGAACATAGCTTCCGACCCTAGCGTCTACCAGGGAGATGTTGATGTTGTCCCTGATACCTTCTTGCCCATAATCCACTGATGCAGACTCACCCCTAATCGCGACAACCTTACCCGGGAAGGTGAGACACATCACGGACTGCCCATATCGAAACTCGCGTCGCAGTGTTATATGTTTGTGATGCGGTTCCCAAAAGTGGAACAGAGGGTCCACTCACAACTGCAGTTGCCTGGTCTAGGCGAACGGGAACAACTTGAGAAAACCAGCAAGCACCTTCATAACCAAAGAGGCCCCAGCTTGGCTTAGGGGCAGATGGGTTGACCAAACCTGTCGAGGTGGTGACCTCATCGGAGGGTGAGGTATTCGATGTGGAGCTTGAAATTGATATTTTGAAGGAGAACCGACGTCTGGCGGACGAAAACAAGAGAAGATTAGAGGCAAATGGAGTTCATGCGATTGATGTCATGGGTTCGGTCGGATCAGGGAAGACATCCTTGATCAAGAAAATGATCTCGAGACTTAAGGACAGGTTCCGTATAGCGGTCATTGAAGGGGACGTCACAACGACAATCGATTCTGACCTGATTGCTTCTGAGGGAGTTCCGACCGTTCAGGTCAACACCGGCAAGGAATGCCACCTGGACGCAAATCTCATCAGAAAAGCCTTGGACCGGATGCCTCTGAATAAGCTGGATTTGATTTTCATTGAGAACGTAGGCAATCTGATTTGCCCTGCTGAGTTTCCCTTGGGGTCGGACAGACGCCTTGTAGTAATCAGCGTGACAGAAGGACCTTACATGGTCCTCAAACACCCAATGATGTTCTTGGGCGCCAATGTCGTGGCAATAAACAAAGTGGACTTAGCAGAGGCCATGGAGGTCGACCCAGCGAAACTTAGCGCCCATGTTGCCAAGCTCAATCCAAAGGCTGCTACTGTGCACACAAGTTGCAGGAATGGAACAGGTATCGAAGGAGTCATCAACGCGCTTGGATTCACCACGGGTTAGAGGACTCTTGGCATGCATGAGTTCACGATCGCATCGTCAATAGTTGAGGCACTTCTCGATCTCGCCAGGGAACAGGGGTCGAGTAAGGTGCTAAAAGTCCACTTGAGAATTGGAAAACTGCGAGCCCTCTCAATCGAACAGGTGAAGTTCTCTTACGATATTCTTGCAAAGGGGACGGCTCTAGAAGGGTCCAGTTTAACCGTGGAAGAGTCGGCGGGAAGCGTCAGATGCCCCTCGTGCAGCTACCACGGAGAGTTCAACCCTGATGATTTGTCGTTTCACTTCGGCGTTCCGCCGCTGCTCTGCCCACAATGCGGCAACAGCCTATCAATTGATGGCGGAGATGAATGCGTCATAACGAAAGTCCGCATGCTTGCCTCAACCGCGAAAGAAGGCACGCCAGAAAGGGAACTCGTTGGGTAACTCCGTACTTTGAGATGGCTCTGCTGTTTTTCGCCCTTTCTCTATATAGAATCGCGGCGAAATATATAACAGGTTTCTGCCCCCTGACATTAGCTTGGTCTAGGTATCACACAAAGGTATCGTCATCAGAGTGAAGAGTGTTGGAGATTAGGAAGGTGCAGCGAGTCGGGCATTCAACGTTGACGGTCTCTCTACCGAGAGACTGGGTTAGACAAGTTGGACTGAAGCAGGGCGGCGTAGTTACCCTTCGCCTTTCTGAGTTCGGCGAACTAATAGTGACTCCCGGCAGCGAAATGGAATCAGAAGAGATGACCGTCTGCAAGATAAACGCCGACGCCTGCAAGGACCGCGAACAGCTCGCAAGAATGATCACAGGCAACTACATCTTGGGCCGCGATACAATCATCATCTCCTCAACAAAAGAACTGACACCGGAACAACTCACTGAAATCCGCAACTCCACCCGAAGGCTTAGCGGTTTAGGCATCGTCGAGCAGACTCCAAAGGAGGCTGTGATTCAATGTTTTCTGGACCCATCCAAGTTCCCGATCACGGGGCTTCTTTCGCGCCTGCACAAGGTGGCCGTTTCAATGCTAGAGACCGCTATGCAGGCGTTGATGGACCGAAAATTCTCCCTCGCCTTGGAAGTCTTGGAACTGGAAAATGAAGCCGACCGGCTATATTGGTTAATCCTGCGGCAAATATTCCGTGCAATATCAAAGATACCCCTGTCGAGGCATGTTGGAATAGAGTCTGCGACTCACGCGGTTGGTTACAGGGCGGTCTCCAAGTACCTAGAAGAGATCGCCGACTGCAGCGAGTCCATAGCCAACCAGATAATATCAATATCCGACGAAAAATACGCTCAATACTCGTCTGTAATTGATGAGGTCTGCAAGTTTGGAGTTGAAGCTCTCTCGATCTCCAAGGGAGCGATGGACTCGCTTAGCATGTTAGACGTTGACCTCGCCAACCAGATAATCGTCCGCTCGAAACACGCTGAGGAGATGGAGAAAGATCTCACAGAACTGGTCGTCTCTTCCGTTCAAGACCGCAAACTAGCCTTGGCCCTGAGAGGAGTCGTGTGGAATCTCGCTGAAATATCCCGCTCCGCTGAAATGGTTTCGGAAGTCGCCATGAACCGTTACCTTGAAAGCAATACCGACGTCTGTCAATTCTGGAAAGAGCGGAAGAGCGGGGGAGACATTCAATACCTAAAGAAGGTCGTAGCCTAGACTCATTCTTTGAACCAAAATCACTAGCCATCGTTGGCGCATCTGCCACACCCAGCAGAATAGGCTACGTAATGGCACAAAACATGGTCGCAAACCACAAGAGAGGCATCTTCAAGGGAGAAGTTTACCTCGTAAATCCGAAGCACGACGAGATCCTCGGCGAGAAATGCTATCATTCCATATCCGCGATCGCCGAACCAGTCGACACTATAGTCGTGGCGATACCCGCTTCAGGCGTACCCGGAGTTATCGAGGAAGCAGGAAAAGTCGGAACTAAGGCGGCCATCGTAATATCGTCAGGGTTCGCAGAGGTTGGAAACCGGGATCTCGAAGACAGGCTAGTTGACGCAGCGAGGAAGTACGACGTCAGAGTCATAGGCCCGAACTGTCTAGGAATCTACGACGCCTACACAGGAATGGACACTCTCTTCCTGCCGGAGACAAAATTTCTTTCTGACGGCCGCGAGGTTGTAGCCACCCCACGACCTAGACCAGGGGCGGTCACATTTCTGACACAGAGCGGAGCATTCGGCGCGGCCGCGCTCGACTATATGGCGGGGCATGGGATGGGGATACGGGGCTTCGTCAGTTATGGAAATAGATGCGACGTAACTGAGGACGAATTTCTCGAATACTTTGCGAACGACAAGAAGACCAAGGTAATTCTGATGTATGTTGAAGGCCTTGCAAAGGGAAGAGATTTTCTCACCAAAGCGAGAGAAACTTCGAAGAAGAAACCCATTGTTGCTTTGAAGTCTGGTAAGACCGAAGCCGGAACCAGAGCTGCAGCATCACATACTGCTGCGCTAGCGGGAATGGAGCAGATCTACGAGGGTGCATTCAAGCAGGCCGGAATAATCAGGGTGCGAAATGTGGAAGAGCTCTTCGACTTTGGACGAGCCTTAACCCTGCAGCCCCCAGGATACTCGAAGAGCGTTGCGGTCTTGACGAATGCCGGGGGGCCTGGGATTATTGCGGCTGATGCTTTGGAGGAATCAGGGCTGGAGGTGCACAAATTTTCTGAGCGAATTATGTCCAAGTTCTCCGATTTCAAAGCAAGGAAATTGCTGCTTCCGGTGCTTTCAGGGTTCAATCCCATGGACCTTTCGGCGGAAGCTACGAGCGAGATGTTTGTTCTGGCACTGTGTACCATCTTGGAAGACCCTGAAATAGGTGGGCTAGTACTGATTACGCTACACCACGCGCCGACCATTCTTGATGACGCAGTCGAGAAGATAGCGAGAACTGTACCGAAATACAAGAAACCGGTCGCGGTATGCGATATGGGCGGGACGGAAATGGCTGAAACCATGAGAATGGCCTTTGAGAAGAGAGGCGTCCCGTCATATTCTGTTCCCGAAAGGGCCGCCCGAGCTCTTTGGGCTTTGATTTACTATGGAACTTATTTGCGAGACCATGATGCTGTAGAGAAACCTGAACGGGAAATCGCTGCTTAGGATGCGTTCTACGCATTGTCTATTGCAAACTTGCCGAAGTATGTCGAGGAGCTTAGAAGCCGCCCGATCGATTCTCTGGTTTCAGCTCTGGTTGAATGCCCACCGGATAGCAATCTCTCGAAAATCATAGGGTTACTGAGGGAACGAGGCGTTTACGAAGTTTTTCTCCCCGAGGGGAATAGGTGTGGGATGATTTCCGCGAGAGATGTCTTGAAGGCGACGAATACCGAGGCAACAAAACTCTCGGCCTTGGTGTCGTACATCCCAGCTCTCACCAAAGAGGCTCACGTGGGGGAAGTTGCAAGATTGATGGCGGACTACAGGATAAGGGCCGTTCCCATATCCGACGGCCGCAAAATTATCGGGCAGCTAAACTGCGCCAGCCTGCTTCAGGAATTGAGAGGGAAGACCGGCAGAGACTTGAGAATCACTTCTCTCGCCACGAAGAATCCTGTCACAGTCGAAATCGATGCGTCTGTCGGAAAGGCAAGGGAGATCATGGTTCGAAAACGAATTGACCATCTGCCCGTCATCGGCGGCGCCCGCATAGCTGGAATTCTAACTTCCACTGACATCGTTTCTAGAATCGTTCCACCCGAGCGACTTGGAAGCAAATCAATGAAACCTGAGACACGACGGAGTCTCGAGTTTGCAGTGAGGGACGCAATGGAGCCCACCCCCTTGACCTGCCCACCTGAAACAAGCGCGGAGCAGGCATTGGACTCAATGTTAAGGAGCGCTAGAACCTGCATTTTGGTCACCCAATGGGAAGAACTCCAAGGAATCGCTACCCAAAGGAATTTCATGACTCTTCTCGCGGAGGCAGAGCCCGAACCCGAAGTCCCAATCTTCATGGTTGGGCTTCCAGAGGATCCATTCGAAGCCGAGGCAACAAAAGCGAAATTCAAACGAACAGTTAATCAATTACACCGAATTTTCCCCGACATCCTCGAAGCGAGGTCTGTCATAAAATCAAAATTCAGTAAGCCCGGTAAGGAGCGGGGTCGCTACGAAGTGACGGTACACATCAGAACCCCTAGGAATTCGTACAGTTACTCGGACGGCGGCTGGGAACTCCCTGTTATATACGACCTTATAACAGACAGGCTTAAACGATTACTGACGCAAAAGCAGAAGCCGCGAAGAATGCGTGAGAGGGAAAGCCCCGAGACAATCTGAATTCTTTTCCAACAACTCAGGAGAAGTCAGTGCTTGCTACTGCCGACCAGAATGAGAAGGGTCGAGATAATCGTCCCCCAGAAGAAATTCGAGGACACGATGCTGTACCTCCGCGAGCAGAATGCCATCGAGCTGCTCGACGTCAAGGAGATGATCAAGGGTTACGGGGGCGGCGTCACTCCTACCACAGTTTCGGATAGGCTGTACAGACTGACGACGCTTGAATCAAAGATCAATTCCGTAATCACGGCGCTTGCAATCAATTCGCTGCAGACGAACCCCGTCACTGTGGAGCCGCGCGTCTCGGACGAGCAGATTGCCGAGATTGAGAAGAAAGTATCGGAGATCGAGCAGCAGGTCACATCGATTACTAACGAAGCGCAAGCACTCGAATCCTTGATTACGTATGCAGAACGACAGCTCGAACTGAGCATCGAAGAAATCGCAAAGATCGAGAACGTCAACTCGCCTGAGGGCAGGCACAAACTCGAGGAGATAGTCGCTGGCATATTTCAAACACTTAAGCCAGCAGAAATCAAATTTGCTGGGCCACTCGGTGAGATTATCCAGGCCAAGGCTCTGGAAGATGCGGTGGTAAAGGACATCTCCAATAATGTTGCCAAAATTATGGCCGCGAAACGCGACGAAACCGCGATAGCCGACGCTATTACCCAAACCTTGGGCCTGAAACTGAAGGCTGTGCTAAGGAGCAAACGCCTGTCGTACGAAGCAACAAGCAGAATCGAGGAGTCAAAAAAGCGATTAAAGGAGCTGAAAGACAAACTCGCGGAAATTAGCCGTCTCGACGGAGAATGCCTACAAGTTCAGCGCGAAGTTATCGCGGCCGAACGCGCCTTTGAACAAGCAAAAGGCTACTGCGGAAAAACCGAATCCACGTACATGATCGAAGGATGGATGCCAGCTTCAAAGGTTAGCAAGATCAACTCAGATCTCAAAACGATCTGCGCAGACGAAGTTATCCTAAGGGATTGGTCGAGCACGCACGGACCTACCCAGATGCAGAACCCCAACCTACCGGTTTTGTCAACTTTTCAAAAATTAACCGTTGGTTTCGGCGTCCCCAAGAGCGACGAGATCGACCCTACCATTCTGTGGCTCGTAACTTACCCACTCTTCTTCGGCTTCATGTTTGGAGACGTTGGGAACGGGCTGGTCGTCATGCTAGTCTCCAGTATGATTTACCTCTACAAGAGGCGCGGACTCGAAATCCCCGATAATGCATTCGGCGGTCTCGGCGGCGTCTTCAACATGGTAATTCAAGGCTCAGCATTGCTAATACTGAGCGGCCTGTCAGCATTCGTAGTCGGCTTCTTATACGGGACTGTCTTCGGAAGTGTAGAGTGGTTCAAGCTAATCACTGGCCTGCCGGGGCCGCTGTGGTTCGAGCCCTTCGAGAACATAAGACTGATGTTGAGGCTGTCCATAACAATCGGTGTAATTCACATAATATCAGGGCTTGTCCTCGACATTTTCAACAAGTTGTACGTGCGGGAATACCGCGAGCTAATATCAGGACCGATTGTCTGGCTCTGGTTCTACGGGGCTTTCGGTTTTACTTTGCTTCAGTATGGTCTGAGATTTCCGAACTATCTCTTTGACCCACGAAATGCCACCGATATATTCCTGAGGGTGGGTATTCCTTTGATTGCGATGTTGGCCCTGAAGCTTTGGGCAGAAGGTTCCATGGGGTTGATGCATGCCTTTGAATCCTTGCTGGCCTCCCTATCACACACCATCTCCTACGTCCGAATTCTCGCAATGAAACTCATCGACGACGTCTTCCTTCGCCTCTTCCTTGGGGTTCTCGTGTTCTTTGCTGCTTGGGGGAACCTGATAGGTAGCGCAGTGGGCTGGATCCTGTTCGCGGCCTTGACGACAGTCCTAATACTGATCCTGGAGACCGCTTTCGTTTTCATGCAGTCCCTTCGACTTCACTGGGTCGAGTGGTTCCTCAAGTTCTACACTGGAAGTGGCACTGCATTCAAGCCATACGGTATTGAGAGAACCTACACTAGAGTGAGAACGGGCATTACGTAAGAATCTCGGTAAGAGGCACGGTTCAGCTGCGTATCGGGGAACTGCTCTCCAAGCATTCCTTGTGATTCTGAAGTACCTTGTCGATTTCTGCCTTTAGTCTCGGCCTTGGCATATAGCCGATAATTTCTCCGATAGGCCGCCCCTGACAGAACATCTTGATCGTTGGTAGGCCCATGATCCCATACCGCTGTGAGATATCGGGGTAATCATCACTGTTCAGTTTGAGCATGGTCAACTTGCCTTCGTATTCACCTGAAATACCTTCAAACTCGGGCGTCAGCTTCCGACACCATGGGCACCACGGCGCCCAGAATTCTACCGCCACAGGCTTTTGAGATCCGAGAACCTGCTTGTCCCATTCCTCTGAACCTGTATCTCGAACTACCAAACTTTCACCAATCTGGCGTGAGACCTGCAACCGCTAAAAGAATTGCCTTTCACCGTTTCAACGTTCCTTTGCCAGAGTCGTGCAATGACTAGTTCGTTTGTCGGTTCACTTTGAAGTCACACGGCTTTTGTTTATATTGGGCCGTGTCGCTTTCGTCCCAGACAACTCCAACGGACGGATGCTCGACGAGTCATTCTAGCTCACTCCAAGTGCAAGCCATCGGTGACATTGTCGCGGAACTACAGGAATACGGGCTGACGCGAAACGAGGCTCGGGTGCTAGTCTTCCTGGCAAAGACGGGCCCGTCAAAAGCCAGCGAAGTCGCTCGTGCAGTGCAGATCAACCGCACTGAAACATACAGGACGATCAAGAACCTTCAGCGCCGTGGACTTGTAGAAGCCACGCTTGAAAGGCCAGTGCGCTTTCAATCTGTATCCTTCGACAGGTGCCTAAGGGTCCTGATCGATGAGAGAAAGGCGAAACTCAGGATCCTTGAACAACGCGGCGAAACCCTGCGCCGCCAATTCGAAGACGTGCGTGTCGAACCAGTCACCCAAGAAGTCGAACGTTTTCAAGTAGTCGAGGGTAGGCTTCGCATTGAGCAAAGGCTCCATAGCATGTACGCTCAGGCCCAGAAGTCAGTCATGACAGTTATGTCGCCTTCAGAAGTTATACGAGCGGACACGTCCGGGCTCTTTGATATGCTGGGGCAGGCGGCGAAGAACGGCTTACGGGTGAGAGTGATTACCGCGATAAACCAAGCCAACTTGGAAATTGTTGAGAAGCTTCGGGAAAGCATTGAGATCCGGCATCTCGACTTGAAGGCGAAGCCGATTCCTAGGGTCTCAATAATCGATGATAGCGAGGCCCTCTTCGAGATAACAACGGCTGACGAAACTTCCCGAAGCGGAGAGGAAGTTGCCCTATGGATTAACAGCCGCGCCTTCGTCAGAAATCTCCAAGCCTACTTTGCGGAGATGTGGAATTCAGGTACTCCGGCTGAAGGCCGGGTAGAGGCGCTGCGAAAAGGAATACCATCAGACGATCTAAGAATCTTCAAAGGCAGAGCTGAGGTGAGCAGCAAACTAAACGACATGATCACGTCGGCGAATCAAAGTGTGGAGATTTGGACGACGATGAGGGGCATTCAAGCGATCGCGGATTTCCATTTCGAACAGTTGAAGGAAGCGAAGGCTCGCGGCACCGAGATCCGCATTATAGCCCCAATTACCAGCGAGAATACCGAGGGCGCGCGAAAATTGGTACCGGTCTCAGAATTGCGTTATTCCGAAGCTCTTGGGCCTGCGGGGATCGCGATTGTGGATCAACGAGAGTTGATGCTCTACGAGAGGCTTCCAGACGACAACAGCCCCGACGTGGGCGCTGATGTTGGTTTCTGGACAAATAGCAAACGTTTCATCGAAACCATGAGCAGGGCCTACGACGCGATGTGGAAAGGCGTATTCGCAATCTATGCCCCGAAACGACGCGGCCTCCACGGATAGAACTCTCCCTTCTTGAAAGAATACATGGGCCATTGCGTCAGGGCATGTGACAGTCGGAGCTTTGCCAATTGGCTGATATGAGGTTTGCTTGCCAGCTTCTGCTCGAAGTCAGTGATTTCGACCGTGATAGCTGTGACCATATACTGTTCTCTTAGAAGGTGGACCGGCTAGCTTTCCTGCAGACTCAACATAACGCACTCAGAAAGTGGCACCGTCGATGGAGTGTTTAGCCTGAAACGCGTCAGCAGCCCTCCCAAGAGCCCATCAGGTTAAAGTAACACGCGGTAGCCGTTCCTCGTGCCATTTCCATACGTAGATGCTCGATCAGATGGGACGGCCTATGACGAAACGCCCTATGAAACTCTTCGAACGACTTCTAGACACGGACGTGAAGGCCGACTTGCTTACTCTTTTTCATAATAATGCCCACCTGTCAGACACACCCGAGGGTCTGGCTAAGAGAATTGGCCGGAGCTCAGGTGAGGTTCAACGCGAACTAGAAGACCTGGTAGAACTTGGCATTTTGAAGAAAGTTGAAGTTTACTCTTTTGGAATGGATAGGGACAAGGAGATCCAAGATGCGATTTCGAAACAACTCGCGTTAGGAGAAGTCTCCGGGCCAGAAGGCGTTCAGCCGTCTGGCTCTTTCTTGCGTGCATGGGTAGCGGGCGATCTTTCTCGCGCCGCAGCGGCTCAAGTGCCCAAGACAAGTATTGGATTAGAGATACTTGATAAGTTGCTTCCTGAGGGGGTGCCCGCAACGAGTACCATTCTTATTCTGAGTGACCCTGGGGCTGGCGAAGATAACATGTTAGCTCACTTCGTTGGTCAGCAAATAGAATCTGGGAAGTCAGTCCTGTACATTACTTTGGATAATTTCCCACCCAACGTGCGGCAGAATGCCCAGCCTCACTTGACGAAGGAGAACGTGGACTGGTCTTCGCTTGTCTTCGTCGATTGCTATTCCAAAACGGTGGGCGTTGAGAGCGATGAACCCCATACCGTCGAGCCTGAGAATCTTTCAGCGATCAGCATCGCAATCTCGGACATCATGACTAAGAAAACAATCTCCATGATGGTGCTCAATTCCTTCAATACATTGATCCGGAAGAGGGGTGGTCACTCGGCCATCGAATTCCTTCGCGTCCTAGTCGCTCGCACGCGCCAAGCAAAATGCCTCACCTTAGTCACCATGAATAGGAAAGCATTCCACCCGGCCATAGTGGCCTCGGCACAAGACATCGCCGATGGTGTGATAGAACTCAAAATAGAGGAGAGCCACGAAGGAATCGAGCGCTCCCTCCGAGTCTTCAAGATGATTGGCGCAAAACACTCAACCGCCTGGGCACGCTACGAGATTTCTGACGAGGGAGAGCTAGTGCAATCGGGCGCGAAGAAGGCCGCATAGGCCTCGGTTGTCAGCTCATTTCTTTTAGTTTCGCCGGCAGGTATTTGTCTACTATGTAGGCCAGGCCGTATCGGCTGAAGGCTTCCTGCTCAGCCTTGCGCTTGACTTTGAGGAACGTTTCGATTTCCTTCTCCCACAGTTTGCCCTTGTACCTCGGATCCTTTTCGAGTTCGTAGAGCCGTTTGATGTCCAAATCGGTAAGTGGGTCGCTTGGAAGTTGGTAATCAACAATGTCCGATGCCCAAACTCCGGCCCATTTGGCGTCTGGCGTATTGAGCTCGCGCAGGTGTGCCGCGTTGGCGGAGCCGGAGATTATGACGTTGGCGATGTGCATTCCCCAGGGGTCTGCGTCACAGAAGATGTAAACGGGAAGTTTCAGTTCTTGATTCAACCTTCTAATGAGAGCTCGCGTGGCTCGCGGTGCTTGGCCGGCAGTGTGAATTAGTAGAGCTTTGTACTTCTCATGAACCCTTTCTTCTATGAAACGAGTGAAAAGACCGCCCTTCTCGATGGCTATAATCTTGTCCGCCTTGCAATCGGCGAATTCAGCGTTTGTCAGAGCCGGGCCTATCATCATTCCGTCTGGGTGGGACGAGAGGTTTAGTTCCTTTCCTTCATACCCGCGTACCGTGTACTGGATTGTTAGATCGCCGAATATGGCGCTACGTTCTTCTGGGAAGACGTTGAAGTCCTCTCTCGCATGCCCAAGAACCGTCTCGAGGTCCGTGATTATGTCGTCGCTCTCTGCTTGGTCGGCGAAGCTCATTTCGTATGCCTGCGCTGAATAGAAAACGTCTCGCAGGGTTGAGGTCTTTCCTTCGCGAGAGAGCTCATCGACAAAAGATCCGGTCCATACGAGCTGCGTTAACGGGCGAACGTGTCTAATGTTTCGGGCGCTGCGCCGCACATAATGTTCGCCGAGAATGTATTGACGAGTCTTTTCGTCGTAGTAGATGTTGTTTATCGACCGGCTTGGCATGCGAACCCAAGGCCACTGTTTTTGAGAGAGTTGGCTATAGATTTGCTCGCCCAAATCTTTGAGGCTGTTTAGTACGATGCGTTTTTTCTGTTCGACTCGGCTAGGCGTCTTGGTCGTCGTCACTTTCTTCTTTTTCATATCTCAGAACACTCCTGAGTAACGGGGATACGTCCGGAGGCTTGCCTTCCTTGGCAAGTTTGGAGGAGAACAAAGCAATCTTCGGAAGATACTTCTGGAACACATCGAGCCTGTGCTTGTCATGTGCCATGTGAATCTTCTTGGAGAGGAATAACGAGAGCCTACGGGCAACCTCGCGAACCGCGTTGAGGATCTCTCGCTCTACGTCAGGCCGGTCTGCTATGAACTCCTTGCCCACAGTCTTGTAGGGTACCTTGGTGGAGCAGATGTGAACGAACACAGCTATTGGCATGTCTGGGGAGGCTTTGTAATGCCGCCAATCGACCTCCGTATTCACAACTTTCCAAGAAACGTCACTCGCTTCGTCGAAGAGAAGCGGAATCTTGTTCGCGAACCTGAAGAGTTTGATTCCACCGCCCGGCTCTATTTGCCCGCCGTATGCTATCCCTACTTCGACGATGAACGGAAATCCCGCGTATGCTGCAGGTTTTCGTTGATATACAGCCACGAATTCTGGGGAAAGTTCCTTCGTTATTCCCGCCTCCAACAACTCTTCCCCAAGAGGCGATAGGCAGCTGGCGTCGGGCGCCAGAAACTTGTAGTTCTTCATGGCATTTACCAACTTGACGATCTCATCTGGCACTAGTTTCTTCGGGTTCTTCTTGGCAGGCAAGTCTACCTGCTGCAAGAATGCGGTGGCAATCGTCCTGCCCACCCTGTGAAAATGAGTCTTCATGAAACCAACGAGCGTGCGTTCCTTGGTGAGTTCGATTAGGCGCTTCATCGTTTCAACGTCTACGCCGTACGGGTGGGGCAAAGTTTCCTGCGGAGGTTTCGGCATTTGGACTGTTGCTCGGTCAAACCTGTAGAGTCTACCCCTAGGATCAACATAGGTTATCGTGGCGTATGGCGCAACTATCGCAGCCTGCATGAGGTAGTCCAGAATCTTTGACATTGCCCGTGTGTAGTCTGCTTCGGTTGAGAACTCGATGACGGCGCCGTGCCATCTGTTGTCGTTCGGGTGCGTCTTATGCCTCAGAATCACAGGTTTGTTCTTTTGAATGTCGATCATCAAATCGTACTGGTGAATCTTGGTACGCCCCGTGCTAGACATGATTGTGGCGGTTCCATGGGTCGTAATCTGACCATACAGAATCGCCATCTTTCCACCTAGCCCGAAGGTTCCACGTGTTTGCCGGAGCTTGTATTTGGATCCGAAAAGTACCTGTCCGAAAGCTGAGGGAATGATGTCGTGAGGTATCCCAATTCCATTGTCTTCTATGTGAACGCGATATATTCCAGGCCCGTCCGTCGGTCCCGATTCATGGGATACTCGGAGGTATATGTCCGGTGGAATTTGCCTGGTTTCACACGCATCGAGTGAGTTCTCGACGAGTTCACGGATGGTAGAGTAAATGGCTCGGGTGGGGTTTGTGAACCCAGCGATGTCTCGGTTTCGATAGAAGAAATCGGCAGCCGATATTTCCTGGAACACTTCTTCTTGGAGGGCCATCAGCGTTCGCCTATTTTTGTTGGTCTGAGGAATAAAGCTGATGATGGTAGCTCTATGTCATGTCGGTGGCTTCTGCCATAGCTCAAGGGTTTCTCTTTTCTTGCTTTCGCTCTTTATCTTTCTAAGCAGTTTATACACAGTGGAATGCTGTTTGCCTTTGAGCAAGAGTTCTATTGCTTCCCTTGCAGCAGTCACGGTCTCATATTCACCGAGCATCGAAATCGTATGTCCGTAAACTGAAACCTTCGCGTCCGTCATTTCTTCTATTAACCTGCGGATTTTTCCCTCACGTCCTATGACGCGCCCCTTCAGTCTTGCAATATCGCGTTCGTTTCTGCCAAAGGTTTCCCTTAGATCAATAATGTCGAGAACGATGTCGTCATCGACCAGATCTAGCGCTCGTTGGGGTGAGAAGCCCCGACCGATGGCAAGGATAACGTCTCGCGCGCGAAGGATCGTGGTCGGGTCATCGGAATCCTCCCTAGGTACGATTTCAACGACACCTGACTGGCTCTGGACAAGCAGCCGCGCCTTGAAAACCTCCTCAATCTTAACCTTCGTCGCGCCTTCCCTACCAATCAGGACCCCAAGGCGCTCAAGGGGGATTGTTGTGCTAACCCGCGTTTCCATCTTCACCGGTCACCCATTTGGTTAGCCTTTCAATGGGGGCTACCGTTACACCGATCCTTGAGAAATATTCGTTCATGTGACTCAGGTCCCTTTCTAGGAATTCGCGGGCCATGGGATGCTCAGGCGGAACCGCCTGCGCGAAGTCGAAGAGAACAGGGTCCGTGTTGACCATCATGATGTTGTATTCGCTTAGATCCGCATGAACCAGTTGCGCTTTCTGGTAAAGCCTCTTGATAGCTTCAGCTATTTTATCATAAACTCGGCCAGGGTGGTCCAAAGGACTTTCCCTGAGCAGAGGAGCTGGGATTCCGTTTCGTCCAATAAATTCCATGAGCAAGACATTCCCTTCGACCTTGATGGGGGTGGGCACGCGTACACCTGCGTCCTGAGCCTGCTGAAGGTTTCTGAACTCTTTAAGCGCCCAGAGGTTAACCAGCGACCTAGTGTCTTTTCTCGTGTTCTTGAATCTTTGATCTCCTTGAATGTACATCATTCTGCCACCCTTGAATTCCGCTGACGTGGTTAAGAAGATCTTCAGGGCCACTGACTTGTTTCTTCGTCCCATGCCCCAGTAGAGGCGTGCCTCTTTTCCGGAGCGTACGACTCCATTTATGTTCTTGATGTAGCCTCGGTTGAGCATGCGGTAGACTATCATCAGCGTTGACCTATCGAAGACCTCTTCAAGGGATTCCATCTCCTCGCTACGCTTTTCTCTCATCAACCGTTTTACTTCGTAGCGTGCCACTTTCCTGCGTAGCTTTCGCTCAGCTATAGACTCCAAATGCACCACCAAACGACGTCATCTAAGGAAATCTAGGCGGCAAGGCGGCCCTGGCTACGAAGCCAGTTCGCTTGGCTTTCCGTGTACCGCCAGAGAATATCGCCCCTAGTCTCACCTTGCATATCCCATGGGGCCACTAATACGGCATCGCCAACCTTGATCCAGACCCTGCGTTTCATCTTTCCCCGGATCCTGCAAACTCTCTCGTGACCGTCCCCACATTTCACCATGAGCCTATCGTAACCTAACATCTGAGTTACGATTCCGAGCAACTGCTCTTCATCGGGCATGACCATTTCTCGGAGCTCCCCCTCACTAAGGACCTTCTTCTTACCCACACTTTCCACCGAAATTGTGTCGCGCTAATAATTGGGCCATACTAAATAAGGGTATAAGACGCCCAGCTGCAACTTTCCTTCGCCCTACAAGCCGCGGACATGTCTTTGGGTTCATATTCTGACGATTTGGACATGTGGGACCCCGCCGATATGTACGATTGCTGACGGGTTCACCAACCCCCTCTGAACCGCCGCTTCCACGATCCCCTCACCGACTAGGTTGGCTATGTCGGCCGTATCAATCGCCTGCAAGGCTTCACGTATGCTAGCGGCAACGCCCTTGTAGAAATCCGCCTTGACTTCAAATTTCAGCTTCCCCTCTCGAAAGGTCTCCCCGAGCAGCCCCGAATCACACACGGCCACGAGCGTGTACTTGGCGTCTTTGAATACCCTGAGGAAAACCTCGTTCACGAGGAGGCACACTTTCTCAAACTGGGAGGATGGAGGATCTAGCGCCGCAGGCTTCACACCGAAGGAAGAGATAGCGCCCCTCCTTCTCGACCTTCGTGTCCGGCCTATTGCATATTGGACAGATCACGTACCGCTGAGCGTATATGCAAAGCAGCCTGGTCACGGTTGCAACATCGAATCGACCTTGGAAGATCGCCCTTGCTCCATCCAAGGATGCAGCCGTAGCCATCTCCCTAGAGAGGAACTTGAGTATATGGTGTGGGTCCCTGTTGATCTTACCACTAATCTCGCCGAAATTCTGGATGATTGTTCTCCTACCCATTCTGATTCCGACAACTTTAGGGATCTCAAACCTTTCCCCAGTCCCAACGGCTTTGGGCAGATTGGCATAGGCCCTATCGAGTAGTTTGGCGTAATCTCCACTCAAAGCTCATTTCCCGGAGAAGCATACGAAGCGGCATATTTCTCGTTTCCCCTTTCAGAAAGAAAACGTTAATCTGCTTACGCCCGCGCTAAGGTTCAGGAAGCTTTTGGAGGGGCCGAAACTAAACCATACGGCGATCGAGAGCCTGAGGAACGAGAAACCACACCACCGTTCTTTCGTGGACTATCGGCCCGGTTGGAGGCGGTCATAAATGGGAAAATGGATCGTCAATGCTGCTTGGCCCTACGTCAACTCCGTTCCTCATCTGGGAACATTCATTCATCTCCTCAGCGCGGATGTCTACGCGAGATACCTTCGGCTTAAAGGCGAAGAAGTGATAGCGGTAACAGGCTCTGACGAGCATGGGACGCCTATCGAAATTGAAGCCATAAAGAAAGGCGTGTCGCCGAAGCAGCTGACGGATGAGATCCACAAACAGATCTGCGAGCTACTGGAAGCCTACAACATACGGCTCGACAATTACACAAGAACTGAGAACCCCGTTCACGTTCGCTTCACGCAGGAACTCTACAGGAAGGTGTACGAGAATGGGTACGTTTACACTCAGAACGTCAGCCTGCCTTATTGTGAAAAGGACGGGAGGTTTCTGCCCGATCGATTCGTTGAAGGAACCTGCCCCCACTGCGGCTATGAACAAGCCAGAGGAGACCAATGCGACTCCTGCGGACGCGTACTAGACCCACTGGAGCTAATCCGTCCCAAATGCGTTTTTTGCGGCGCAACACCGACTGTGAAATCGTCAACGCACTGGTTCTTTGACCTCCCTAAATTCAGAGATAAGCTTCAAACAATAGTGCAAGAAAACAAGCAACTACCAGAGAACGCTCGTAACTTCTCACTCAGATGGCTCGAAGAGGGCCTAAAACCGCGGGCACTAACCCGGGATAATAAGTGGGGCATTCCGGCCCCGTTTCCTGGCGCAGAAAGTAAGACGATCTACGTTTGGTTCGAAGCAGTCTTAGGATATGTTTCCGCGTCAATAGAATGGGCTGAGAAAGCGGGGAGGCCTGAGGCGTGGAAAGATTTCTGGTTCGATAAGCAGACGAGAAATGTGCATTTCATCGGAAAAGACAACATTCCGTTCCACGTAATAATTTTCCCCGCTCTGCTACTAGCCACGCACGAACAGTACGTTTTGCCCTGGCAGGTCTCTTCAACCGAATTCATATTGTTTGACGGACAGAAATTCTCTAAGAGTAAGAAGATCGGCGTTTGGATTGATGACGCACTCAAGGTTGCGCCAGCGGAGTATTGGCGATATGTCCTGATCGCCACAAGGCCGGAGGCTCGGGACGCAAACTTCACCTGGCGAGACTTTGAAACGCACATCAACACTGAGCTAAATGATGTGCTAGGTAACTTCGTCCACCGCACGCTGACCTTCGTGAGTAGCTACTTCGATTCAAAAATCCCCGAGCCGCAAGGTTTTGACGACAAAGATGAAGAAATTAAGAAGGCCGTGGAGTCGGCGCCATCAAAGATAGCTTCCCTCCTCGACCAATTCGAGCTGCGCGGCGGCCTCGGCGCAATCATCGAGATAGCTCGAGCGGGAAATCAATATCTCAGTGAACGGGAACCCTGGCACCTGATTAAAAAGGACAAAGCCAAGACAGCTACCACAATATACTTGGCTACGCAACTTGTCAGAACAATAGGCATTCTAATCTCGCCGTTCCTGCCAGAGACCGCCCAAAGGATCCAAGAGCAACTCAACTTGGACACCGGTAAGAGACAAGATTGGTGGGAAGCGGGAAAGCTAGGATTGACACCAAGCCACAAAATAGGAGAACCCACTCCTCTCTTCCATAAGATCTCGGTCCCGGCTCGGTCGTGAGTGAAATCAAAGATGCCTCTTCTCAAGCTTGACCTGCACGTCCACACAGTCGGATCCTACGATGGACACACTAGGCGTGAGGATTTACCTCAGATAATCAGAAACAAAGGGCTAGACGGCGTTGCCGTGACCGAGCATGACAACTTTGACCCACCGAAGTCCTCCGATGCTCTAATCCTGCCCGCCGTCGAAATCTCGTCGCGTGAGGGACACATTATCGCGTTGGGTTTGCATGAGCTAATTCCCCCGCGGCTTCCAGCAGACGAAACGATTCAACGGATCCACGACCAAGGGGGAATCGCAATAATCCCGCATCCATACGACCCAGTGTGCGAGTGTGTGAAAATTGCTCGGCTAAAAGTCAGGCCCGACGCTGTCGAGACGGTAAATGCGGACGCGCTATCGTTTTACGTGTCTAACTGGCTGGCACGCAAGGACGCGCGCAAGTTCAAACTACCAGAAGTTGGTGGAAGTGATTCTCATATTCCTCAATCAATTGGAGACGCCTATACGGTCGTCGAAGCCAATTCGCGCGATCTCAAAGGAATACTTGACGCCATAAAGATGGGCAGGGTAAGTGCTGAAGGGCACGCAACTTCCGTCAGAAACAAGATGCGCAAATTGAGTTACAAGTTTCGCTAAACCGATATGGCCTCAATTTGGTCGAGGCCGAAGTTCAAACTGACCCGCTCCTCTTCCCCAGCTTCAGGTTCCATTTCAAAGATCTCAATGGGCAGTTTTCTGTATCCACCCCAAGTATAGGGAAATGGGATGCCGGTTGCGAGTAAGCTAACTTGCGTAGTGCCTTGTAAGTTCGCTTCAACTTGGCGCGCACAGAGTATATCCGCGCCTGGATTGATCTTTCGAGAAACTAAATCCAACGCCGACGAAACGTCAACCTCTGAGAGATTTTCGCTGCCAATTATGTGAAGGAACACGCCCGTGGCTTCCGAGAGGTAGCCAGCCGGCACGGCTTTTCTCAGCGCGTTTAGCGCAGCTTCTTCAACACCGCAATGAGAGTACGAATGGCTAGCCTCAGCCTTCGCCAATCCACCTCGCTTCAGCATCGAACGAAGTTCTCCAGCGTCCCCTTTCAAGAAACTTGGGTTAGAGAAGGCTTCTGTGATCGACGAGACAATGGAACAGCAGGTTTGTCCAGCGGCGTCTACGTTCAATCGGAAAGGAAGCATTAGGGATGACGGATCCGCAGGGTGATTATCCACCACAATCACGGTGTCGCATGAGCTCAACATGAATCGCATACTATCGATTGCCGCGCGCAACCTCTGACGTTCGAAGGGAAAGGGCCTCGTGATAAGCCCAACAACTATAGATCCACTTTTTCTGGCGGCTTCGGAAATGACAGGCGCCGCTCCGCCCCCTGTTCCTCCACCCATACCGGCGAGAACAAAGATGAGATCCGCTCCGTCAAACGCCGCGCGCAATCTTCGGCATGCTTGCAATCCCACTGCCCTGCCAACTTCCACGTCACCTCTTGTCCCTCCATAAGAGCACGAGGCGTGCTCCATCAGTAACTTCGAATGAGCCCTAGCGATTTGGAGGTGATACCGGTCGGTGTCTCCGGCGATACAGTATACGCCCCTCAAGGACGCATCCATCATGTGAGTTAACAGATCGTTACCGGCCCCACCTAATCCCAAGGCGAGTATCCGCGGTTTCAGCTTCTCGTCAAGAGGGCGAAACGTATCCTGTAGAGCAGAACCTGCAGACAACCGCTCACCTTCGGTGAAATTCTAAGAACGTAAGTGTTGGAGACTGGCCGGACTATATTTACGAAAGGGTCTCAGTCTCGAACGACTTCGACCAGCTCAAAGGCCGTCACAAACCTGAATATTTGAGATTGCTCCCGCTATTTGTCCAAGAATCAAGACATAATTCTTGTACCGATATCAACTATTGCACTAACAATGCTAAGGTTTTGGTTCAAGCATACTCGGAGAACGTTCTGTCTACACTCATCCTCCCCCAACGGGAGGAATTATTGCAAATACGCAACCGTCAGTCAACACAGTCGAGAAACCATTGATACCAGAAATCGATTTCTCGCCAAGGAGAAATTGAAGATGAGGCCTTGGGCTCCCTGTCTTAGAATCGAAAACATATTCCTTCAATCTTCCTCCATGCCTGGCGACTAAGAGATCGAGGAGGCCCTTTACCGTAGTGCCGTCAGCCACGTCTAGTATCTCTTCTCGTAAGTTGACTAGCTCTCGAACCGCGGCAAAGTAGTGAACCTTGACTTTCAAGTGAAAACCACGCCCCCGCATTCGGTGTTTGGAATGTTAGCGTTTTCGCCCTCAGCTGCTCCTGGCGCCCATTTTCCAAGTCAGCTGCATCGTCTTCGGTCTGTTCGCCTTTGCTTCATCTATCCTTGTCACACTCGTTGAATGAGGGCTGGTTTTGGGTTGGTCTGATTTCGAATAGGCCTCCTCGCTTACCTTTTCGAATCCATTGATCATGGCGTCGAGTTCCTGTTTGCTGACGGTTTCAGTTGGCTCGGCCATCATCGCTTCCTCGACAATCAGAGGGAAATAGACGGTTGGCGGGTGGACCCCAAAGTCCAGCAACCTCTTTCCCACCTGAAGCGCAGTAACCCCTGTCTCTTTGGCGAGGTTCGATGCCGACAAAACGAACTCATGCTTTCTGGGAACTCCCTCTCCGAAGGGCAATGAATATCCTTTGATCTTTCGCAGCTTTTGCGCCATGTAATTGGCGTTGAGAACGGCGACCTCGGAAGCCGTCTCCAATCCTTCTTTCCCATGCAGAAGGATGTACGTGTAGGCACGGAGAATTACAGCTGCGCTGCCATGGAAGGCTCTGACTTTCCCAATGCTCTTCGGTCTGTTGTACTCCAAGTAGTACTTGGTCCCATCAAATTCGACCGTAGGAACCGGCAGATAGTCCATTAAGCGGCTTGTGACCCCCACTGGACCAGCGCCGGGCCCACCTCCGCCGTGAGGAGTAGCGAAGGTTTTGTGAAGGTTGATGTGAACTATGTCGAACCCCATGTCGCCGGGTCTTGCCTTGCCCATTATTGCATTGAGATTTGCGCCATCATAGTACAGCAGTCCGCCAGCGTCATGGACGATTCCAGCAATTTCCAAGATTTTGCATTCAAAGATGCCTAGCGTGTTGGGGTTTGTTATCATGAGTCCGGCGGTTCTAGGTCCAACCGCACTCTTTAGCGCCTCTGTGTCCACGCAGCCCTGAGAGTTTGATGGAACTTCAACAACTTTGTAGCCCGCCATCGCTGCGCTGGCCGGGTTTGTCCCGTGGGCCGAGTCGGGGATGATTATCTCATCGCGTTTCAGGTCGCCTTTGTCGCGGTGATACGCACGCATGAGCATGACGCCAGTATACTCCCCGTGCGCCCCCGCGGCTGGTTGCAATGTTATCTTCTGCATTCCAACGATCTTTGCGAGGAAGTCTGCGGCCTCGTAAAGTGTCTGGAGGATGCCCTGAACTGTTCTCAAATCTTGGTACGGGTGCAGTTCCTGAATCTTGTGTGAAGCTGCTATTAGGTCACAGACTTTCGGGTTGTATTTCATTGTGCAGCTTCCGAGCGGGTAGATGCCCAGATCCACTCCAAAGTTCTCCTGCGAAAGGCGAGTATAATGGCGAACCACTTCAATCTCTGAAACTTCTGGCAGGGAGGGAAGGGTTGAGCGGCGAAGTCGGGGCGGAACCGCCTCCAAGACATTCTCGCTTTCTTGATCAGATGATGGATGATGGAAGCCCACTTTACCTCGCTGAGAGAGTTCTATGATGAGAGGTTCGTCCCATCTGGCCTGGGCATAGACCAATTCCATCAGGCCTCCAGAACTTGCCGAAGTTTGTCGGTGAGCATGTCGATATCGCGATGCGTGTGAACTTCCGTGAAACAGTAGAGGGCTGTTTGCCCCAGTTCGGAGAAGTACTTGCTTGCATCAAGCCCACCCTGGATCCCAGCTCCCAGTAAGGCGTCGTTTATCTCCGACACTTTCTTTCCGGTCTTGTCGAAGTTGACTGTAAACTCCATGAAATGAAATGAGTCAAACCTAGGTGCGGTTACTCCGCGTACCTTTCGCAACTGTTCCATTGCGTACTTGGTTCTCTCCAAGATTGTTGAACATAGTCCACTGATTCCTCTCGGACCAAGCAGCGAGAGATACATGGCTGCAGCTAGCGCCAGCAGAGCCTCATTCGTGCAAATGTTAGAGGTTGCCTTCTCCCTTCGTATATGCTGCTCCCGCGTCTGCAACGCCATGCAGTAAGCGTCTTGTTTGCCATCTTGCGTGGTCGTTCTACCGATAATTCGCCCCGGCATCTGCCTGAGTAGCTCGTCGCCTTTGCATGCGAAAATGCCGAGTAGAGGCCCGCCATAGTTCATATGACTGCCAAGCGGTTGCCCCTCACCAACAACTATGTCAGTTCCCAACTCACCGGGCGGCTTCAATACACCGAGTGAGATCGGTTCGCTCCCAACCACAAAGAGAGCTCCATTCTTGTGAGCCAGCTGAGCTATTTCTTCACATGACCCTTCAACGAACCCGAGAAAGGAAGGGTATTCCAGATACACTCCTGCGGTTTTTTCAGACAGTTTTCTCTTCAGCCCAGAGAGGTCAAGAGAACCCGTTTGATTGTCCTGCGCAACCTCAACAATCTTGATGTCTGCAGGCTCGCAGAACACCTTGAGTGTCGATAGGCGTTCCGGGTGGATGTAGTGTGGCACGATGAACTCGTCGCGGCCGGTTACACGTGCAGCCATTCTGGCCGCTTCACCTAGAGCCGTAGACCAATCGTAGAGCGAACTGTTCGCATAATCCATCCCGGTCAGTTCGCAGATCATGCTCTGGTATTCGAACATGGCCTGTAGCATGCCTTGCGATATCTCAGGCTGGTATGGTGTGTAGGAGGTCAGAAACTCGCCTCGGCTGATTATGGCGTCAACCGCGGCAGGAACGTGATGGGGCCAAACACCCGCCCCGAGAAATGACAAGATATCACGGGTCGAGAGGTTCCTGCTGAGAAGCCCTTCGACATGGCGTCTTGTTTCCATCTCCGACATTTTGGGGGGAATCGCTAAACCGGCTTTCGATCGGATAGTGTCCGGAATGTCTTTGAAAAGATCATCAATCGTTGAGACGCCGATTTCTCCCAGCATCTGGTGCATTATCGGTTCGGCACTATTGGGAATGTAAGGGTGGGGTCTCGACAACTTCCGCTTCCTCGCGCCGGCCTTTACATCGCGTTCATATTATTCGATTATGGTTCTCTGAGGAACGAGAAAACTCGAACAAACGCAATTAAAGGCCTGGCATTCATTGTACGGACGGTTACGGTTCTGTTGAGTCCACACAAGATCGATCCAGCCGCTCACGTGGAGAACAAGCGCCTACTCGTCTCAGGCACTCATGTTGGCAGAGGCGCGAGGCTAGCCGGTGAGGTGCGGACCGGTAAAGGAGTCTTCATCGACTCGAATGCATTCATATATGGTCCAGTCAAGATTGGAAGGCGCACGTACATTGGACCGAACTGTGTCGTCGGGTTTCCAGCCTCAGATGAGCTTGCCGAGTTGGTGCGCTCATATCGGATCAAGCGAAAGAGAGCAACTACCTTAGGCGAAAACTGTATTGTGAGGCCGGGCACGACTCTCTACTCGAACGTCACGGTAGCTAATGATGTGACATTCGGGCACAACGTTTTGGTGAGAGAGGGTGTGACGATAGGGGACCGGACGAAGCTTGGGACGAACGTTGTGGTTGATGGAACTACGAGCATAGGCTCAAGGGTCTCCATTCAGACCGGCGTGTATATTTGCACTTATTCAACGATCGAGGACGGAGTCTTCCTCGGGCCCTGCTGCGTCTTCACGAATGACAAGTACATTGTCCAGAAACCGTTCAAGTTAGTGGGCCCCACTGTGAAGAAGGGCGCGAGCATCGGCGCGAACGCGTTGTTGTTTCCTGGGGTTATGGTCGGTGAAGGAGCGGTGGTAGGTTCGCAGGCAATGGTGAATTCGGACGTCCCGCCTCGAACCATCTTCGTGGGGATCCCCGCAAGGAAGATTAGAGACGTGCCGGATGATTGGCATTCGTCACTTTTGCGAAATTGATTCGTTCTACTGTTAACAGAACGAATAAATATTGAACTTCGTATTCACGGGGCAGTTCAATTACGAGAACCCGATGAAAGCGGAGCCAAGCTGAGGTTGAAGACGAAGTTCATAGTCGTTGCCTTAATCTTGGTCCTCGCTGTCGGGGCTGCGGCTCCGCTGCAAGCAAAGGAATCTCAACCGAAACTGACGATAGACATCCTTCGAACCGCTGTGGTGGGACCATGGGGGGTTGTGCATGTCGGCGACAATTTCACGATCCGCAACAATGGAACGACGCCGGTTTCTTCGTTGGATTTCGGTTTCCTTCGCACTTTTCGAAACAACGTCTACCATCTTGACGCAAAGGATAAACAAGGCAGAGAGCTGGCTGTCGATACAGACGTTAACAAAACCTCTGAGTTCTACTGGATGCGCGTTCATTTCGCTGAAGAGTTGGACTTCAATAAGACGTATCAGTTCACAGTTGTCTCAGTGTTGGATGGCGTAATAACGCAAGCTCCTGGTGGATTTCAATTCAATTTTTCAGCGGCACCCGTTCTTACGCAGAATGCAAGGTTCGCCAACGTTACGTTCATTACCGTGTCGGCTTCCAGCTTTAGGCTCCCTGCTCAGACACCTTACGTATCGACTACCCTAGGCGGGCAACCAGCCCTCATTAGGTGGTACAAACCTTGGAAGGCCTACTCCGTGGAAACGTTTTACGCCCCCTACACAACCGTGAACCAGTACCTCGTCGACGTGACATCAGCTGAACGGGACATCATAATCAGCAACACCGGACGCCTGAGCGTTAAGGAAACGTACAACCTGCATAACAACGGCATCCCGGTCACCAGCATCACAATTACACTTCCCGCGGGTGCGACGAATGTTATGGCTTACGATATCGTTGGCGCAATGTGGGCCGGCCCACAAAACCCCGTAGCACCCTACCAGGTTACAGTAGCCCCAAGGTACAGCGCCGGTGTCAGAACCAACGAGAACTTCATGTTTACTCTGACATATGACGTCCCTCAATCAAAGTACATTAAGCAGTTGAATTGGTGGGGAAGTTACAACCTCACTTTTGTGTTTCTTGACAACAGGGACGACTTCTTGTTTGATAAGGCCACGGTGAGGGTCATAACTCCGAGCGGAGTTAGCGTTGGTAACGTTAAGATGCCCGCTCAATCTGCCCTCTCGTATCCGATTCAGGTTGAGCCGAATAAGAGAGACTTTAGGCTACAAGGGGTCACCAGCCTTGACAACGTAACCTTTGGACTCGGGTTCAGTTACCTTCCTTTCTGGTCAGGATTCGAATTCTTGCCTTGGCTTGTGGGCCTCGAAGTGGCTATTGCCGCAGTTGCTTTGGTGGTCAGAATCAGGCGAGGACCCGAGCTTGCAGTTCCCATACCCGTTGAGAAACTTAGGGAGTTCGTTGGATTGTATGATGAAAGGCTCGCACTATCTAGAGAACTAGTTGTTATGGAGGAAGAGGTCGCTAGGGGCGGCTTGGTGAAACACGAGTTCAGGAGAAGAACGAAAGTTATGGGGCTACGGCTGGATGAGATCAACAAGTCCTTGATGGAAGTCAAAGCTGAGCTTCGTGCAATTAGCCCAAGATACGATGACCTGATTCGAAGAATCGACCGCGCAGAAGCTGAGGTCGAAGTCTCAAGAACCAGCATGAACCAAGTGAGATCCCAGTACCGTGCAGGCAAGACTACACGTGAGACATACGATTCCATGGTCAAGGATATCACGAAACGCATTGACCGAGCGGAAGAAACCGTTGAGACGATTCTGATCACCCTGAGAGAAGAAGCTCGGTAGTGCCTAGCGAACCCGTTATAACCGCTCTGCACCATCTTAGCCTCCGTTGATTTCAACCTAAAGCACCTAGTGTCATCGATGACGAATCAAGTCCCAGTCGCAAAACTGCGGGATTGGCTGCGGAATTCTATTTCGTCCAACTTGTCCCAAGTGGAACGTGAAAGAGACAAACTCGTGGCCGAAATAACACGAGGATTGGATTCACTTACACAGTTCTGCGGTCAACTCTCCCGTAAAGCAGAGCAAGACATGGAGTCCAAGCGCGACAATAGAGCCCAGTATCGAGCCGCCAAGGCAGTGGCGCGGTTGACCAGCATAATCCCGGAGATGTGCAAGGAGATTAGCATACCGACCGAGAAGAACTCGGCAACCCTAAGAAATTTGCAGCGTGAAACATCGAAGCTCGCGTCCGAGGCTGTCCGAACTAGGCAGGAATGGCTTCGCCAGATAAGACCCTACTACATCATTGACATGATGACGCTAGGCGGGAACATTGACAAGCTCCGCAGACTGGGCGACGAGCTACACAACTTCTTGATCGGCCGCGGATCATTACTCCGTTCACTGGAAGGGTTGGACGAGAGGCTGGACTCTCTAGCAAAGTTACGGGCTTCGAAGGATTCTGCAACGTCCCAGAGACAATCCCTAGAGCACAAACTGGGAGAGACCGAGCAAGTTGACAAGTCGCTAAGGGACCAGGTTGAAGAGATTCGCCAGAATCCGAAGATCAAAGAGTATCTGCAGCTCGACGCGGAGCTAAGGCTCCTCAGGAGCGATCTGATTCGGGCTGGCTTTACTAGACTCGGGAGGCCGCTCAAGAAACTCCTGTCACTATCTGAGCGTGGAGACTATCCACTTCCGGTTGAGGTGCGAGAGAGCGCGAAGGAGTACGTCAAGAAACCCTTCACGACCTTCCTGACTGAAGAGGATGGGTATCCGCGTTTGAAAGCTGTGATGGCGGCCCTCTCTCGAGCAGTGTCAAGCGGCAAGCTGGCGATAAAATCGCGTGAAGCAAAGAAGGTCATTGAAAGGACTGAACAAGTCGTTTCAGGAGATTCGTTGGCAAAGATATACGAGAAGTCAAGAGAACGCAAGCGCATCTTCGACCAGTACTTAGCTGATCAAGAAACAGCGGCCCTAGTACAACGATTAAGGGACCTGCGCCAGAAAGGACGAGAGAACCGAAGCGTCCGAGAAGAGCTGAGGGAGGAGTTGCGACGAGCAGTCGAGAGCGAGAGAAGATTTGAAGAACAGATTGCTTCGCTGCTGAAGGGTATCGAAGCTTTTTCGCGCAAGCTAGCTGGCGCAGATGTCAAGCTTCAGCTAGAGCAGGCATTAGATGAGAACACGAATCCTCTGTTTCGAGACTAGGGCACGCAGGAGGCTGCGTCCCAGCTCAGATTTCTTCGAAACTCTGATCTGGCTCTTCTTGCCGATCGTTGCGGAGAAGAGGTACTGGTCCCCGACGTAGACGTTGGCGACCGTGCCCGTGAGGTCTTCTTCAAAGACGAGATCGATTCGGTTGCCGACTTCCCTTATCTCGTATCGAGCCTCTTTTCCAGAAGAACTGGGGGCAAGCGGTTCGACGTCGATCTTGACACCGAGTTTCTCCTCCAGTTTGGAGACAGTAGCACCCTTCTTCCCGATGAGTATGGGAACAATATCGTTGTCAACGCGTACGAGAGCACGATTGTCGGAAATCAATTTGACTTCTGCGTCGGGGTCGAATCGCCTGATTTCTTGCATTATTCTATCTTCAGCAAGTTTCTGAGCACCGCTGATTGCGGGTTTCGCGTCGCTTACAGGGATGATGACGTTCTCCTCGCCGAACGTGTAAATCTCGTATTGCAAAGTGCCGGTTTCGAAGTCACGAACCTCAACCACAGGCCTTGCCAAATCAGCCTCAGTCATACCAGTCGGAACCTTCACGGTGAGATTCAGGGTGAAGAGGTTTCGGACTTCCCCATATTCGATGAAGATGATTGTGTCAATAATGTGTGGGATCATGCCCAGTTCGACGCGGCCGATAAATCGCTGTATCGCATCGATTGCCTCGCTTGCATGCACGACCCCGATCATGCCAACCCCGGCCAAACGCATGTCCGCGAAGATCATGAAGTCCTTGCTTCTTCTCACCTCGTCAAAGACCGTGTAGTCCGGCCTCACAAGCAGAAGGATCTCCGCCGTCTTCTCGAAATCCCCCTCCAGAGGGCCATACTGCGTTATCTCGGGCCCGACCTGCAAGTCCCGTGGAGATTCGAGGGTCTTGACGATCTTGCTCTGTTTCAGATAGAACTCTGCGAGTGATGACGCAAATGTTGTCTTCCCCGAACCAGGAGGGCCTGCAATCAGAATTCCTTCCACGCGGGTGGCGAGTCGGTCCATCAACTTTCCTGAAAGCCCGTAATCTTGGAGCGTCAGGCTCACGACGGGGCGAACGATAGTAACCTCCAGGCCGTCGGATAATGGCGGCCTAGTTATTGCAATCCGAAAACGGCCCAGCTGGATTACCATGGCGCCAGCCCTGTTTATTTCAACAAACCCTTCCCGGCTAACTCTGGCCGCTTCGGTCACTTCACGAATGATCTGTTCAATTTCCTCGGTGGTGCTCGCTGTTTCGGCGAGAGCGACTAACTCGAATTTGCCGGGCTTCCCCTTCTTCGCGAGTGGGCGCGTCCCTTCCTTCAGATGGATGCTTGACGTGTCGGCTGTGAAGAACTTCTCAAAAGCGAGGTCTGTCAGCCTCACCTCGCCTGGGACATACGTCACCTTCACGCCTGCGGCTTCGGCGACCAAGGCTTGCACGTAATCGGCCGTAAGGAGAATGCCATTCTCAGTCCTCGCAACGTCCGTGATGAGGGCGTCGAGCCGCCCGCTTCTCGCAAGCATGATGTCGTTGTACCCGGGACGTTCTCCAAGAAATGTCAGCTTGATGCCCTTACTCTCGCAGAATACCCGCAGCTTCTTGATTTCGCCAAGTCCGACGAAACCTGGTTCTCGCCCCTTCGAGGCCTGCGCCTGAAGCTCGTCTAATACCGCGTATGGAATGACGATCTCGACATCGGTAAATTTCCCTTTCTCCACAACTGACGGGACATTTCCGTCTATTATTATTGATGTGTCGGGGACCAGCTTCTGAGTCAAATCCTAATCCTTGAGTTGCTAGCAGTAGGGAGCTTTCAATAAAAACAGTACCAAACACCAACCGGCCAAGTCCCTGGGCGAACCTCTCTTATTCACGGACCCCATTCGAGTCATGGACGATAGAATTGGAACGCTGTACATCTTCCTCGAGGCTTTACGACGGAAGTATCCTAAATCTGCGTGTTGACGAAGTTGAGCTGGATGATGGCAGACCGACAAAACGCGAAATCATTGAACATCGGGGTGCTGCAGCCATAGTTCCGATCGTTAATGGCCAGAACGTCGTTCTTGTGCGTCAGTACCGGTATGCCGTGTCCTGGGAACTCCTAGAGGTACCGGCTGGTACCTTGAACCGTGGGGAAGCACCTGAGGAATGCGCGAGGAGGGAGCTTGAGGAAGAAACGGGTTACAAGTGCCATGAAATCAAGAAAATATTGGAATTCTTTGTCGCACCGGGATACAGCACGGAGAAAATCCATGTTTACCTGGCCAAAGGATTGACTAAGTCCAAGATGAGAACGGAACAGGATGAACAGATCAAGGTGGAGAAACTCCCCATTGCGAAGGCATTAGAGAAGGTCAGGTTGGGAGAAATTCGAGACGCGAAGACGATCTGCGCGCTATTCCGCGCTGCGGAACTCCTCTAACGCTTCGTTTCAATCTTAAAGAAATCCGGGCGGCCTGCCGAAAGCACTTTGGAGACCTTCTCATTTAGGGGGCCGAGGTCTATTCCGAAGTATTCGCCATGGTGTCCGACCAGTTTTCCGTAGGCGCGTTTCATAACCGAAAGCGCGATATCGGGCTCATTCTTCTGCAGGTGGAGGAGTGCGGCAGCGAGAAGGATGATGCCCTGCAAGATCTCTTTCTCAGGCCCTGAGGCTTTGCGCCATGCTAGTTCTAGGGCTTCATGACTCTCCCAATATCGTTCCTCATTGAAGAGATCGAGTCCGACCTTGACCGCTTCCAGGCTTTCGATTGGGAGACTTTCCAAGTTAAGCTGCCTGATTGTGAGGGACGGCCCTATTTTCCCTTCAAGAAGCTGAACCGCTTTGTCCAAATTGGTCTTCGAATCGAGTAGTAGATCGAGTTCCACTGCAGACTTGCTGACACGAAGATTCCCCACATCCCCGCCGAAGGCTCGCACTGCTTCGTAGGCTAGGGATGTCAGCAGATTCCTGTCAGTCGGCGCATATTTTCGCGTATTCGAGAGCCTGACCAGCCATCTCATCGTCATGAGACCATGGACCCGATTGGAGCTTCTGGCTATTAGAAAACAGCTATAACAAGGTTCGGAGGTCTGCACATTCGCTTTATGACGAGCTGACGATTAACATGTCGGGATCGCAGGAGTATGTGATTGACGGTAACGAACTGAACAAGCGTCTTGAATCCTACAATTTCGAGGCGTTTCAGCCAACTGCTGAACTTCACCATATGCTGACTGGGCAGGTATTCGAGACGATTGAAAAGAAATTCATCAAAGGATTGTTGGACGAGATTGAGAAGGCGAAGCCTCAAATTGTCAGGTTTGTGAATCTCGAAGCCTTGGCCTCAGGCCCTCACAAGGATTACATTTCCGCCATCTGTGGTGGACTTGCAGTCCTGATAGAGACACTGGTTGCGAAGAACGTACCGGTCACCGGAACTATCCAGAACCCTTGGGCATTACCCTGGCATCTGGTGGCAAAGCTCGACAAGAACTTCAAAGGCCTCCCGGTCCCAGGCGAAAAGAGGCCCCCCTAGCCCAGCCTGATTCTCTTCAGGTATATTTGCAACAGCTCCCCCTGAAGAACGAGCGAGACTAACGCCACGCCGAAAGTCATAGCCACTATGCCCTCCCAGAATGGGAAACTTTCTGGCAGGGAAAGAGCGAGGGCAACTGAGACCGCACCGCGCAGCCCCGCTGCTGCGAGCACCTTTGTCCACCTAGCGGAAATCTTGTCACCTAGTAGTCTTGCGAAACCGATGATCGGGTACACGCTGAAGACTCGGCCCAAGAACATGGCTACAAAGGCTCCAATGATGAAAGGCGCGAATGAAACCAACAATGATAGATCTGCTTTCAGACCCAGCAGTAGAAACGCGAAAGAAGTGACCATGAAGGTCACGACTTCCCAGAATTTCGTCATAGTTTCGCGCGTTTCTTTCGACATGGCAAGCCGCATGGTTCGGTTACCCATGTAGAGCCCTGCGATCGCAACTGCCACTAACCCTGAAACTCCTAGACCTTCCGCAAGAAGATAAGAACCCAACATAACCGCTACCGTGAAGTAAGTTTCAGCCAGCGGGGGGGGTCAGAGTCAGGAAGAAGTCATTTTGAAGGTCGCCCGAACGTATCCTTAGTGGGTTCGAATCCCACTCCCCGCACCATGAACTCAACCAATTCTATCTAAACGGCAACAGTTGACAGCTTGAGCTGTGTTACACCACGTTTCTTCATGATGTCATTTGCCAATGCCCGAATGCGCTCCATTTTCCCTGTGACAGATATTATCTCCAAACATCGAGATTCGTCAAGGTGAATGTGAGTCGTCGAGTTCACGACGCTTCGAAATCGGTGCTGTATGTCTGTCAGCGCCTCTTGGAGCCCGTGCGAGTCGTGGTCGAAGGTCAACAAGATCGCTCCCGCCCCGGGTTTTCCTCCTTCCTTCCTCCAAGCGTATTCCGTGATGAAGTTCCTCATTGCGATTTGCAGTGCCTTCGACCGGTCCTTGTACCCGAGCATTCTAAGTGAATCGTCGAATTGCTTCAAGAGTGCTGGAGGTGTTGAGAAGCTTATCCTCTCTACCCTTACCAAGGACGTGCGTCTCCGACATCTGGGAATGGCTGGGTACTCTTTAATATCGTTATTACGCTTTGGAAGAATGGTAATACTATGCAACTGAGCAGCAGGCTCGTGGCTTTCACGGCAGCGATTAGTGCGCTGACAGTGGTGCTTAGCGTTCTGACAATACCATTCTTTTTCGGAGCGAGGATCCACTTTTTCCAGGCCGGTATACTGCTGGCTGGCGTTGCTGGCGGCCCATTATCGGGGCTCATTACGGGCTCGGTTGGAGGGCTATATGTGGCCACGATAAGATCAGATCCGACTATCGTAATCGGAAATGGACTGTTGGGTTTGTTCACAGGGGTCTTTTCTCGCAAACTCCGACCCGTGTTGGCCGGCTTGGTTGCTTGGGTATTAATCCAGGCACCTTGGATTTACATCACTGGAACATTCATTTTTCATGTTCCGGCTGTGGCTATGCAGACTATTCTGGCTCTCTTAACGGTTGAAGACATCATTTGCGCTTCTGTTGTTGACGTACTCACCAAGCGTTTTCATCTTGGAAACCTTATCTTGGGCAAGGCGGGAAAACTGTGACAAGGAAATCAGCCTCCAGCAAGCAGTATCTGCTGAAGGCCGGCGTAGGTTTTCATGGTCACTTAGGTCCATACCTAGTATTCGGTCTCCGAATAGGCATGATAGCCGTTCGAATACTGAAGCCTAAGCGGCTTCATGAGTTGTCTGCAACAGTGTGGACTAGGAAATCGCCACCGCAATCCTGCGTACTAGATGGCATTCAGGTCTCAAGCGGTTGCACTTTGGGCAAGGGAAATATCAGAGTAAAAGAGTCCCGTCGCACCAAAGCGAGATTTCGAAAAGGCAGGCGCACCGTCCTCATTGGACTGACTGAAAAGACCACGACACTGCTCTCTGGAATTGCCGAAGAGACACCTCAGCGCAAAGTCGAAAAAATTGCACGCTTGCTTTACGAAATGCCAGATCGAGAACTTTTCGTTATTGCCTGAGACGCCGCGTCGGCTCTGACTTCAATTGATTCGACGCGAAGGTTAATCATACAACACATAAAGCAAGGCTACCCGGCATACCACACGATCACGGATCGATAGCCCAACACGAGCATCATGTCGTTTGAAGAAGCCTTAGATACGGAACAACGTTGGCGACGAGCTTGTTCTCAGCCTTGGTTAGATGTTCCTGAAATGTAGTTCGAGCAACCTTCTTGGCCTTGGCAATTTTCAAAACATTCGTTTTCCTTGGGAAGCTGAAGTATCCAATGAAGTATGATGTTAACAGAGTATCAACTTGCCTACTTGTCAAGTTAGAAAACAGATCGTTTACGGAGACTGGGACTGAACCTCCTATACTTCCGTCCACTGTGGCCTTCCGCAGAATTACCAATTCGCAAGGCAGTTGCGGGACCTTCTCAACGAATCTTCGAAAATCTTTGTGCCTGAACGCTATCGCGCGGTAGTATTCCCATCCCGCTTCGTATGAAACAGGCATGAGAAGCAGCATATTGTTGGCGTCTACATTTCTTCCGATAGAGTTCTTTGTGGTGCAGTAGCACCTCTTTGTAATTAGGCGAATATTACCTCTATCAGAAGTCTCGTCAATGATACCAGGAAGAGCAACCACTGTCTGACGGATCTCTTCGTACTGCGATTCTTTGGAGAGCACAACCTCGATTATCTCATGTTTTCTATTGCACCAAACGAACATTCGTGCAGACGAAAATCTCCTTGATATGTTCCCGAATGGGCAGTCATGTCTGACCTTGAAAATGACCTCAAAAAGCGACATGACATCTCAACGGTCTGATGCAGATGCGACAGATAATCGTTCTGCCGTCATATGACGAGGTGCGCGATCTCTCTACGCGTGCAACACTATCATTAAGGAACTTGATCTGAGACGTAAGGAGACAAGACGTATGTCATGAACGAGCGGTTGACGGAATCCTCACGTCAAAGGACGGCCCCAAGTACTTGCGGTAGATCGATCTCTTCTGATCCCAGCGAGCAAATGATGGAAAAAGTTCCCTTCGAGGCACAACGCCGTAGACACGTTGACACGCCAAGTCGTGCTAACGAAGATAATCTAACTTCCACTATAGAAGAAAGCGCGAAGGAATTCAGGCAGAGATACTTGAGCCAAGCCTTTTCGGAGCTATCAACCCCGTTGATCTGCGACGCCTGTGTCAGACTAGGAGTTCCTCTTCGTCTTGCTCCATATGGTATCCGCCCGCTGTTATCGGGTTCCCGCATCGCGGGACGGGTACTCCCAGTAAGACTCTATGGCAGCGTTGACATATTCTTTGAGGCGATGACCGATGCCATCCATGGAGACATCCTTGTCATAGATGGCGGTGGCAAGACGCATGAAGCTTGCTTTGGCGACTTAACCGCCTTGGAAGCACGCGCCTGCGGATTGGCCGGGATTGTCGCCTGGGGAACCCATCGCGACACAGCTGAGCTCATTCAAATAGGCTTTCCCGCGTTCAGTTACGGAGCATGCCCTGCGGGACCTCAAAAAGTTGAGGAACGCCCTCCAGAAGCGCTGACTTCAGCTCGTTTTGGTGACTACGTAGTCACTAAGAACGATGTAGTATTTTGCGACGATGATGGCGTACTCTTCGTTCCGAGTAAGACCGTAGAACAAGTCCTTTCAACAGCCCGTTCGATTTGGCAGGTTGAGAGACAACAAGCCGACAAGGTGCGGACTGGAACGAAATTGCGAGATCAACTAATGTTTGATGCATACTTGTCCAGAAGAAGCGAAGATAGCTCCTACACGTTCCGGAAGCACCTTCGTGCAATAGGAGGCGCCATCGAAGAGTAGTGATGCCGACCAGACTGGTGGAGAAATGCCTTCAGACCAAAGCGTTGATTCTCCCTGCATTTTTCGGTGGACCTTTCGCTCAAGAGAGAGGCGACCTCAGAAGTTCGCGTGCAGGGATTGCGATTCTGAGACTAATAGTCGAATGATATTCATATTGCATCGAAGAAATGGCCCGAAAATCTGATCTTAAGCTACATTACGCTCATGGAAGGCGCTAGTAATGGCGCTCACAAGCTTGTGGGCAAGTGATCCATCCACATCTCGGTCAGCATTAAATTCGGTGATGACCAGACCAGCGAACTTATGGCTTGAGGCGAACACTCTCAATGATTCCATAGCTTCTGTGAAAGTGAGCCCTTGCTCATGAGGGACATCAGCCGCGGGGAAATCTTCGAGAGAGATCGCGTCCACATCGAAGTGGATGATGAATCGGCCAACTTTGGACTCCATTTCATAGAGAGCGCTCGTAGCAGCTTCGATGGCTCTCCCTCTTATCTCTTCCATGGGATAGCGCATCATCGCAGATTGTTTCAAGAGTGCCAATTCGGCTTGGTCTGTCCAACCCGATCGTAGATTGTAGCCGTAGAGCACTATGTTTGATTCTGCCAACAGTGGATAACGAACTCCTATAGTCGCCAATTCCTGCGCGCCTTTACCGGTGATGTGAGCGATGACCATTCCGTCAAAGATTCCCGAGTTTGTGGTTTCCGGTGTGTTGAGATCGATATCGCCGTCAAAGTAAATGAGTCCCAGATCATCGTAATGACGTACCAAGCCAGCAACGACACCTATAGTGACTGTGCAATCTCCTCCGATCACAAAGGGTTTCATGCCCTCTTGCACAGCCCTGTAAGCCAGATCAGATGTCTGACGTGCAACATCGACAACGAGCTTCAGATTTTGAAGCTTTGGACTCTCCATATCAGGGCTGAAGGTAACTTTCGGTAGGTCGCCCAGGTCAACAACTTCAAGCATGTCTGACCTAAGATGCTCGATAAGACCGATCCGACGAATTAGTTCAGGAGTTCGTTCCTGACCTGTTCGACGGGCTCCCGCGCTTGACGGAACTCCGATAACCGCGAGCTTGTCTATAATCCCCTGAGCCCCCGCGGAGAGTTTTTTCCAGGCTGACATGGCAGTGACTTCGAAACGCGATCTAGCAGCCTTGAGCGAGATCGAACGCGAGAGAAATTGCATCTTCATGTCTTCCCGATTCACGAAATAGCATGCTGTCTAAATGGATTGCGCCGTCAGATGACGGCAGCAAGAACTTACCGCAGGATTCAGCTATCGGTGCCAATCTCCGACTTTTACATCGTTGACACTTCCAGACGAACGTGCCCAAAGCCTGTGGGCTTCGATCAGTCACGTAGATGCAGGTGGTGCTACCCGATGGTGCTAGCGGAACAAGGCCCAGGATGTGTTCTCGAGTTGGGGTCTTTTATCTTCAGGGGTAGTCCGACTGAATTCCGAAAGGAACGTTTCAAGAAACGAGCCCAAGATCCTAAGTTCGCTTGCTGAGAACCAGCTGTCACGGCCGGGGAAGTACTTCGCCGCATTTCCAATGTGTCGTTACAGGGCATTGCGGGGGCGTCTTCTGTCAAACCAACGGCGTAGGTTTGCCAGACCACGGGGTGAATAGTAAGAACGGAAGCAGGGGAAGTTGGGGCAGGCAGAGCAGACTTGGATCTGGCGCCCACGCGCACATGCGCGTATCGGACAACCCGGGTCGCAACCCGGCAGCAGGGCAGACCTTGTTGGCTTCGGGCCCCTGTGGCAGCCCGCGCACAGGTTCTTTTGCCGCGCGAACCAGTCCAGCCCCTTCTTGAACTCGCGCAGGTCAAACTTGCCGTGCTCGGTTGCCACCGTGACCGCGAACCGATGTTGCCTGAGGAGCACCCGCATTCTCTCTGCCGTCAGCGAGAATCCGTCCGCGTAGTCCTTGTAGTCCGGGCACAAAGCGCAGTCCAGTCCGCAGGGAGCCAGAGTTTCGGGCAGGGTTTGAGCGCTTCGTTTCATCGCCTCGGACCGAGGACTCCGTTTTCTTGACTTCATATATAGGACTAAGGGCTTCGTCGCCTTCGCGGTTCTTTAGAAGCGGCTACAAAATTCGGTTAATCGTGAGTGACAAATGACCTACTGGGTGCCTCGTGCATGTCGTCGAGAATCACTATGAGTGCATATTCCATCAAATCGACTGGCAACATGAAATGCGGGATAGTGAAAAACTATGCCTCGCGTCCACGACGAGAAGCAGGCGAGACCTAAGAAAACAGGGGGGAGGCAATTCTCTATAAACTGTGGCAACGTTCTTCCGCTTGGCTCAAAATTCTGCAACAAATGCAGCATGGCACAACCCTGACAACGCTTACGCAGTTAGAACGCAGAAAAACGAGGTTTAAGGTTCATTAGTCCAACCTACCCTATAGTTACTTTTTGAGGTCAAGATCTGAGTGGTTGAATCGGCGATAACTATTATGCACCCCGCTTCCGGTAAGGAGAAGGATTTCGAGAAACTCCTTTCCGCAGAGCTTCACGCCTTGATGAAGGCTAAGGGGATGCAGGGGGCGCTCTTGATGCGCTACCAAGGCGAACCCGCAACCTATCTCACGATTAGTTTTTGGGATTCGCGTAGCGACTGGTATTCATGTATGCAGGAATCGAAGCTTCGAGAACGGATGCGCCCTTATCTTCTAAAGAACCCCCGTACCAGATGGTACCGAACGATCGCTCGAGCGCAGGGTGCTCAATTCAAAGGTCCGTAGTGGGTTTTCCCCTAGGAAGGAATGACGTATCAGGAAGTATACGATGGTGTTTGGTAGATCTAACAATCTACTTAAATATGCCATACGGATTGGGTACGCGCCCGATGAAACATGGTATCGAAAAATGACCTGGCAACTGGTATACTAGTGCTCATTGCAGGCATCACAATCTATGAATTCTCGCCCGGCGGAGCTCTCTTCCAACCTATGCCAGCGCACACCATGACCCATTACTACGGAGCAGCAATAGCAATAATCTTCGGCCTTATCGGCTTAGCACTGTACAAGAAGACCAACAAGGTAACAGTCGCAGTCTCAGTGCTCAGCATGATACTAGGCCTAGTCTTCCTCCTAGACGCACCACCTAGCATGCCGCTTGCAATTATTCTGACACCACACGGCGCAGCTATGCAGGCAGTGGGCGGGCTCACTGCCCTAGTTGGCATCATCGGAATCGTCGGATCAGCAGCACTGAAGAAGAAGTAGACAGAACTTCTTGCCCGACATTGCTCTCCCTTCACTCTCTTGTAACGTCCAATCCCCTGACCATTAGATATCCAAATTTAGAGCAATCTTAATTTGGCGGGCACACAGGTTAGCGGGTCTAAGGTTGGCTCGATGAGAAGGTATAGCCTTCCATAGCGTTTCACGTGAAATTATCCTAAGCCTGACTCAGTCGTCCGATGGCGTCAACGAATTGTTTGGAGGAGGTTTCTATGCATAGGGGGAATCGCCTCCCACATAGGCAAAGCAACCAAACGCAGCCGCTTCGGTGAAGAAAACTCACTGCAAGTTGAGAAGACACAGGAAGCGACCGAATTCTGCATCAAAGCTGGATTCGATTTCCACTTCGTCGACGCTGAATGGCAAAGGCACCATGACTGCGCAGGAACTCGACAACATCCTCTCGTTAGCGGAGGAACTCGAATCCGATCTAACAACAGTCATGACTGTCAACGCTAGGCATCTATCTGCCTTCGACATTGCCAGAGATTACGTAGAGGTCCAGTCGCAACACGAGAACGCAGGCCTCTGCTTCGTCGCTGGCAACCCTTCCTATCTCTCAGAAGAAGAACGCAAACTTGATGCGAAATCAAGAATCACGGAACTAGTAAGATACAGCAGAACTAGCCTCCCGTCAGCACCGATCTTTGTGGGATCTGAAGGACTGCTCGAGTTAGCGGCGGAACTTGGGGCTGAATATTCGGCTATTCCCTTCATGCTCCTAGGCGGCTTAATTGAAGACCAAGTCTCGAGGCTTCGTTCCAACGGCATTGGCGATGGTACTGCGATTTACTGCCCGTGCCATTTGTCAAGCCAAACCACCGGGGGGCTGGTCAAATCATTCGGGCACTACGCGCTCAGAAGGAAATGGGTGAGAGAGGCACTCAGGAAGCAGGGACTGAGCGCCTCAGATGTCAGATCGCAGACCTCGAATGGAGGCTCTCTAGAAACCGCCGCGATGAGTGTACTGGTGCACGCAATACGGAACTTGGCGCTCTGTGACACAAGACAGACTCAAGAAACACTGCACAAGTTCTCAGAGATCGGCATAAGGTATATCGCAGTCCTTCTAGCTGAGGAGAGCTCTGAAGAAAATGAACGGCTCTCTGAGTTAGCGGCCGAATTTTTGCAATGAAACGAAAAATCAGACACTGAAGGAAAAAGGGAGAACGGGCGGAATCGTGGATCGATTTAGTCGATCCTGATTTCTTTGCCCCTAGCCCTTGGCTGTGTCTTCCGGAGGACGATTTCTAGGACGCCGTTGTTATACGATGCTTTCGAACTGTCCGGGTCAACGCCTGCTGGGAGATGGACTTCCTTGTAGTACTTGCGTGACGCTGAATCAACCTTGATGGTTAGCGTGTCTTCGGTTATCGTAGTCTTAATTTCAGGCTTCTCCACGCCCGGCAGCTCTGCGACCACGCGCACCTGCGCCGGCTCGTTGATCACGTCGACCAATGGTTCCCGTGAATCCATCGGTTCCAGCGCTGGTTGTTCGAATCCGAAGCCTGCAGGTTTCTTGGAGGGTTTGACGTTTCCAAATTCTTGTATGATGGGTTTTCCGTCGGGGCCCATTGACATTGAGTAGCCGTAGACGAAGGGGCCGTACTGCCTTATGGTCGACCCGTCGGGCAGCTTCCTTTCTGTCATGTGCTCCTTGGGTATGCCTTTGGCCATGTCCTGGAACATGCGTTCGAACATTTCGTCGATGTCGCCGAACCACCTATCCATCCAGCCCATGGGCGTCTTGCGTCCTCGACGCGACTTAAACCATTCGGGGAAGAACTCGTCAAACGACATTTTCTATAGTTCACCTCACCTCTCGTTGATTTGTTACCTCTGGTAACACTTCAATATAAATATTGTTACGCAGGGTAACGTCAAGTTGACGGTTGATGGACTAGGTTTTTCGGGCTGTAAACTTTCGGTTGATGCCAAGAATCACGACAGTTTCTTGCAGCATCTTAAGTACGCATCTATAGATAGCCATAGGCATGGATTTCTCAAAAGTGGATTGGTTGGCCTCGATAGGCGTGATACTTCTGACTGCAGCGCTGGCCGTAACCGTGTTTTCTGGATGGATTCATGTGACTGATGTGTCAAGTGCGGTCGCGTTTGCTCTCGTTGGTGGAATAGCGGCATGCCTCAGTGCACTGATTATTCCAAGATTGATTGGAGACAAGGATAAGCAACTTGCTAGGAAATTTGCTGAAGAGAAACAGAAACTCGAAGAGATTGACCGAGACAGAAAGGCCATTTACGAGGCGATCAAAGAGTGGATTCAACCCCCTCAGACACAATGGCAAATAGGGGGCCAGCAAGAACCGCTATACCTTGGTGAGAAACTCCCGCGACACGCTCAGAGAATAGATGAATGCCTAAGCAGAAACTATCCCCAGATTTGGGCCGACTTACAAGAGTTTAGGAAGAAGCACGCTGAGTTGACGACCCTGAAGGCCAATATTCCCGCAGAGTTCTTGGTACAAAAGGATGGTGAAGTTACAACCTTTCATGTGGGTGCATTCGAAGCGCGCAAGGACTCAATGCGCCATCAACTAGTGGCAATGCAGCGTCAACTAATTCAGCAGATCAACCTAGAAATCGTTGAAAAACATGACACTGAGCTGAAGTGCTAGTTAACTTGACTTGAGCTGATTAGCCAGCTTTCTCAATAGGTTCAAGTCGTATTCGCATCCTTTGATGATTTCCTTCAATCCGATCTTACGTATCCGGTGCAATAGTACCGTGTAGTCTTTGAGCCGTTCCCCTTTCAGGTAGGCTTCTAGGATTCTCCGTTCAGAAGTGCCTAGTATCTCTTTTCTAACCATCTTCCCTCATACGACAATATTGTCGTAAGCCTTATATTAGACTTACGCATTACAATATTGTCGTAGTGTGTTGTGATGCAAGCGGTTCTCAGCCGAGAAGAGAAAGGCCGAATAATCGCAGAGAAGCCTAACCAAATCGTTACTGAAGGGAAGCGTTTCTACAGGGTCAATTCGCAAAGCGGTCACGGCATGTACCATGTGACTAGGAAAGAGAACGGTGGATGGCTATGCGACTGTCCAGATCATGTTTATCGCGAAGTTCGTTGCAAGCACATCATAGCCGTTCAAATCAGCACCGAGCTAAGAAACAAGGTTCGAGAGAACGTAGTCATTCAACCTGTTACGATAGCCGCGTGCTTGTTCTGTCGTTCGAGTAACCTCAAGAAGTTCGGTCTAAGGCACAACAAGTACGGCGATATTCAGCGTTACCTGTGCGCCGAGTGCCACAAAACTTTCAGTTTGAATCTAGGCTTCGAGCGCATGAAACACAATCCGCAGGCGATCACAACTGCGATGCAGATGTACTTTAGCGGAGAGAGCCTAAGAAACACCGCCAAGACTCTACGGCTGATCGGTGCTCAAGTCAGTCACCAGACAATCTACAACTGGATACGAAAATACACAGTCCTGATGGAGAAGTATCTGGACAAGATTACTCCGCAAGTTTCGGACACTTGGCGAGCTGATGAACTGTTCCTGAAAGTCAGAGGCAACATGAAGTACCTGTACGCATTGATGGATGACCAAACACGATTTTGGATTGCCCAAGAAGTAGCAGATACGAAATACTCAGCCGACATTAGACCGCTATTCAAGCAAGCCAAGGCAATTGCGCGTAAGAACCCCAAGACGCTGATTACTGATGGTGCCCCGAACTTTCACGAGGCGTTCATGGATGAATATTGGACAAGCAAGTTAGCCACACGCCCCGAACATATCAGGGACATAACCCTAGATGGAGAACGCCACAATAACAAGATGGAAAGGATGAATGGGGAAATTCGTGACCGAGAAAGGGTTATGCGCACCCTCGAAAAACCCGCCAGCCCCATACTGACAGGTTACCAATTATTCCACAATTACATACGACCACATATGGCACTCAAAGGCAAAACCCCGTCCGAAATGGCAGGTGTTACCATAGAGGGAGAAAACAAGTGGCTAACGCTCATTCAAAACGCAAGCAAAGATCGTTCGAGACCGCTTATAAGTGCCTAAAAATCTTTTTAGGCACATAGGCACATTGGCATAATCATCGTTTGGCGGCAGGCCTGAGTGTCTCGGCAGCGTTGCCCTGATGGGTTTGACCCATCTGCCGCTAAACCCTTACATTCTGAATTTCTGAACATTCTTAGTCAAATCTATGGTTCTACTTGCTGTCGTCTTCAATTCCCATGAGAACTCTCTCGCCACAGGGTCGTCAAAGGAAGCTACCTCGACCTGTTTGCCCATGGAAATTAGTTTCTCGACAGCCGGTTTAAGATCGCCATCTCCACTTACAAGAACTGCAACATCGAATGTGTTATCGTACGCTTCGCTGACCATATCAACGGCGATTTGAACATCAATCTGCTTCTGAGGCCGACCCTCTCTCTTTTTCGGTCCGTAAACAAGGTCAAACCCTGCACTTCCGACCCGCGTATAGAAGGACGATTCAGCCAAGTCCTTTGGAGCACTATTGTAATAGTTCGCAAGCACGGCCGTACGACCACCTGTGAGAAAGATTTTGAGAAGAACGTAATTGATTCTAATCTTTGATCTTGTTGACGAAATATCAACATTCGCCCCGTCAATGAAAATTCCTATCTTTGGAGAAATCATGCACGAAGCCGCGAAACATTGGGTTTCAGTTTACGTTTAAGCCTTGGTAAGGAGGAAAGCCAGTCGTCGTCAACCGCTTTTTTACAGTCACACGATTCTCAGCAATCAACCGTAGACTTGACGTTACCCCAACTAGTCTAGTTGAAATAATCGAGATTTGGTCGCTCGAAGTAAGACCGCAACTCCGAAAGAAGAACTTTAGCGGCCTGTTCAACTGACTATGCCGTCTTGCTGTTCACAGTGGAAAGACTAAGCACATTCGTTAGCCGGGTAGTCGCTTGACGAATAACACGCGGTCATTGCCGGGGCCATCATAATTTCGATAGACCGGTATCCCGTCTACCTTCGTATCCTGTGGTTCAATCTGGAAGCCGATGTGTGTGTGAAAGGCTATCGACTCCTTGTTCACGGATGCGGTGACGAGACGAATGACACTGCGGCCTCGCTGTCGCACTGCCTCGAAGAAGCGCTCGTAGAGTCTTCGCGCTACCCCCTGCTTTCGGAAGTTCGGATGCACGCCAAGAAAGTGAACATACGCCTCATCAGCGAATGTTTGTGACAAGAAACCAATCAGGAAGCCAATTATTTCGCCATCTTTCTCGGCGATGAAGCTAGTGTCACGAAAGTGGACGAAAAACAGTCTCGGCAGCATATCGCTCATCGTGCGTCCACCCCACCAGTCATTCACGACCGTAATGATCCGGTAATAGTCCTCTGGTTTGGGATGACGAATGAGTACAGTGATATCCTTCACCCAATTACAAGCTCGTTTGACAACGGTCCATTCGACCGCACTTTTTAGTCGTTTGCTCCAGAATGTCCGAAGGGCTTGGCCAGAGAGAGCTTTGAGGATGAGCCGACAGTTAACGGCCCATCGAACGAACTCTGATGAGCTAACAAGTTAACGTTACCTTACGCAGAGTACGACTCGCTGCAACCTCAAATGAACCTAAAGTTGCGACGGCCTTCATTCAATTTCATGTTGAATAGCTGTACTCGGAGATTACAGCTACAGACCAAAGAACGAGGGAACAGATGCGCTACTAAGTTTCCATTTAGTACTGTCCCCCATTGACGTGGAAGACGCTACCTGTGACGAAGCTTGAATCATCAGACGCCAGATAAGCGATCAGACCTGCGACTTCATCGGGAGTCCCGACACGTTTCAACGGTATCGATGGGAGGTACTGATCGTAGCCTCCTGTCTCAGCCTTGACGTGAAACGGTGTGTCAATAACTCCAGGCGCTACAGAGTTGACATTTATTCCGTGCGGAGCCAGTTCCTTCGCGAAACCTTTCGTAAACCCGTTCACCCATGCCTTTGACGCAGAGTATACTGTGGCGTGCCGAACGCGGCTATAGAACTGACATTGATAATTCTCCCATACTTTCTCTCAACCATGTGCGGGATCGCTGTCCGGGAACAGTAGAAGACGCTTCGCATGTTCAAATTCGCTATCTCGTCCCACAAGACGTCGTCCATTTCGGCGACGGGAACACGTTTCACAAGTCCTCCAGCGTTATTTACGAGAATGTCCAGCTTGCCGAACTTCTTTACCGTGGTGACGATCATGTCCCTGACTTGGGCAGCATTGCGCACGTCGGCTTTGATACGCAAGGCTTCCGCGTTCAAAGCCCCTACAGCCTTTGCAACCTTCTTTGCTTCCGCCTCGCTGTGAAAATAGTTGATCGCAACTTTGACTCCGCACTCGGCCAGTTTGACAGCAGTTGAAGCACCGATTCCGGTACTGGCACCTGTAATCAATGCGACTCTGTCTTTGAAATTGAGTCCCGCCAATAGGGCCAACCGAGATTTTTGTGAGACCAATTCAGACTTATAGGTTCAAGTCTCATGAACTAGTACGCACCGGTTTCTGTCATGGGCGCTGGGGACCTTCGCGATAGGATTTTCGAACTTATCTATTCGAAGAATAGGACTGAGGAAGCGATTCTGCAACTCAACGGCCTAATCAAAGCCTCGCCAGAAAACAGCCAAGCAATCGCCCTCAAAGCCTACGCGCTGAACAAACTCGCGAACGCCCGTCATGAATGGAAGTACTCTCAACACTCATTGGAATATGCAAGCCGGGCGTTGGCGTTGAACCCGAACGACGACATTGCCCTTACCAGCAAGGGTTGGGCTCTGATTGATCTAGGCAGGGCAGAAGAGGCACTCTTAACTTTGCAACAGGCGACGAGAGTCAACCCGAATAATGAATACGCCTGGTACAACCTCGCTTGGGCCCAATACTTGACTGGGAATGCGGCTGCGTCAACCGAATCGATCATAAGAGCTCTCCAGGTCAGCCCAGGTAATCCGATCATAAAGCGCGGCAAGGATATGATGGAAAAAGGGGAAGTGCCCGACCACTTAAAGAAACAGGTCAGTAAACTGAAGTGAGCCTAACGTTCCGAGAACAACGGAATCATTTGTTGAATTGACTCTCCACGAAGTCAGCCAGTTCGTTGAGATTTCTGAATTCATGGTTGGCTCGTTCCTTTGCTGGGCGCTCTTCGGACTTTCGGTTGACCCACGCTGTCCTGAAGCCTAACTTGCGAGCAGGAGGGATATCGTACCGGAACCCCGATGACACGTGCAGGACATCTCCCGGTTTGCAGCCGAGTTTCTTGAGTGCAATTTCGAAGGGTTTCAGGGTCGGCTTGTATGCTCCAGCTTCCTGAGCGGTTACTGTCAGTGCGAAATCAATCCCAATGTTCGCCTTTGTCTTTTCGATAATATCTTTGTCAATGTTCGATATGATCGCTAGGCGACATTTCTTTGAGAGCCTTTCAAGGGCTGGCCTGGTATCTTTGAATAACGGCCAATTCGGTACTGATTCAACAAGCCTGTCGCCATCACGGTCCGTGTACGGAATCTGAAATCGACCGAAAGTTTCCTTCAGGCTCAGGCGAAGTATCTCTTTGTAGCTCCTGTATGCGCCTTGGACCATTTCAAAATCAATATCCTCCCGGGCTCTCACCATATCGGCAACGCTCACTATGGCTCGTTTCTCTCTCAGGGTTTCAGTAAGGAAGCTTGTGATTCCTGCTTCCCAATCCACTAACGTGCCATAGCAATCGAAGGTTATGATTGAGAACATGGTGAACTACCAAAGCCTGCAATCTGGTCGGTGGGCGAAGGAGCCTCCAAGTTAACCCTTGGTTACGCCGATCGGGACGAGTCTTGCTACTTTAGTTCCTATTCCAAGTTGGTGGCTTACTTCTGCGACGCTGTCCACATTCTTGTAGGCTTCAGGGGCCTCCTCACTGACGGTTCCGAAGTTTTCGGCTCGAATCATGATCCCCTTCTTGGAGAGCAGGTCTTCGACAGCTCGGGCAGGATTCCGCCTCTTCGCAGCTGCTCGGCTCATGAACCTTCCAGCGCCGTGCGCCGTTGTCCCGAAGCTGAGCTCCATAGACTTGGGCGTTCCGATCAGGACCCATGAGGCGGTGCCCATGCTCCCCGGGATTAGGACTGGCTGTCCTATGTCCCGATATTCAGGTGGAATCGCTGGGTGGCCCGGTGGGAAAGCTCTCGTCGCTCCCTTTCTGTGAACGTACACTTTCTTAGTTCCACCATCCACGACGTGCTCCTCGATCTTCGCAATGTTATGGGCAACATCATAGATCAAACCCATGTCTAGCTGGTCGGCTGATTTCCCGAAGGTTTTCTCGAAAGATTCACGCGTCCAATGCGTAATCATCTGCCTGTTTGACCAGGCAAAGTTCGCTGCCGAGGACATGGCGCCGATGTAATCTTCAACCTCATTGCTCTTCGCTGGAGCGCATGCTAATTGCCGATCCGGCAGTCTGATTCCATATTTCTGAATCGCCCGTTCCATGACGCGTAGGTAGTCACTGCAAACCTGGTACCCGAACCCTCTGCTTCCCGTGTGGACCAGGACGAAAACTTGGCCTTCCTTCCTTATCCCCAGCTTCTCCGCAACAGGTGGATCAAGGATTTTGTCTACTTTCTCGATCTCGAGGAAGTGGTTGCCGCTCCCTAAGCTGCCCAGTTGGGGGGCGCCGCGTTGTTTCGCAACGCTAGAGACCTTGTCCGGATTGGCGGTCTCCATGCATCCGTCCTCTTCACAGTGCTTGCGATCCTCAGCCCAGCCGTACCCATGGTCAACGGCCCATTCAACCCCTTCCCGAGTAACCTTCTCTAAATCCCCAGGGGAAAGCCTACCAACCTTCCCACGACTTCCCAAGCCTGAAGGAATGTTCACAAAGAGAGTGTCCAGTAATTTCCCAAGAACGGGTCGGACATCAGCTTCTGTAAGGTTGGTTCTGATCAATCTCACGCCGCAATTTATGTCGTATCCAATTCCCCCAGGGCTTACTACGCCCTCGTCATAGTCGCTTGCCGCGACGCCTCCGATTGGGAATCCGTATCCTTCGTGGCCGTCGGGCATGGTGATAGACCAGTTGTAGAGTCCGGGTAGAGTTGCGACGTTTGCACATTGTTGCAGTGTGGCGTCGGTGCGCATTTTTTCAATGAGCGCATCGTCGGCGTAGATTCTGCC
>Ga0315280_10000819_pt1 | contig 56293 bp, 49 predicted proteins | sample YL17G06_40_MG_FD_203697 | JGI IMG/M metagenome (GOLD analysis project Ga0315280, IMG submission 203697) | Sediment microbial communities from Yellowstone Lake, YNP, Wyoming, USA - YL17G06_40 | ecosystem: Environmental > Aquatic > Freshwater > Lake > Sediment | place: USA: Wyoming | collected... | reverse complement strand
CAGCTTTCAATTGGTCGATAATTTGGGTATCCATAGTTTTGCTCTCCATTATAGGTTATTTTTCAAAGTTACTTTATTTTCCTATATGGAGAGCAACTTTTATACCTACAAACGTGAAGCACACCCCGTCTTTGAGATTCCGGCCAAAACTATAAAGCACGAAATCTTCGCCGACTCGTTTATAAACAAACGGCCTGCTGCTGAAAGGGTCGCTCCGCAGGGCTTTGAAATAGCCGGCCGAAATAAGTTCATCGAGTTTTTCCGGGAATTGTCCCTTATCAGCTTTGTAGCGCAGCACTGCCAGCGTTGTAACCAGACCGTCGGTATCAACCCTGCACCGAGTAAAAACCTCCACAGTTCGAGTTGTCGCGGGGGAAAAAAGTCTGACAAGACCATTTTCTCCGGTTATTTGTGCGATTCCCTGTTCAAGATCCATCTTTTCGGCTTTCCACTGCCACGGTGTCTTTTGAACTACGCCGTCGAGGTATCTATATACCTTCTCTGTCGTCTCAATCATCTGGCGACGCCGCATTCCTTCCGGGAGACCCGCTTCGCCCAAGATTCTTTTGGCCGAAGGCAAATCGATCTGGCCATCGCCCTTTCCATCATCAGTAAATATTCTTTGAATAATATCTAACAGGCTGAACTTTTCGGATCGGAAGTCGGGTATATAACTTTCATCTGTAGAAAGCCCCTCCATTTGCCTCTGCAAAGCTGCAAGCAAATCCTTATTGACTTTTGTTCTGTCAAGAATGTCAAATGCGGTCTGAACGGCCAACGCTCTGACGGCTATCCCCACCAACTGCTCAACAAGAATCTTTGGCCCTCCCATTTGCCGATGCATACCGCAGCGATAACAGGTTACGACATCCGTTAATGCTTTATCGATGTTGCCCTCTGCTGCGGAGAATCTCGCGCGCACCGTGATTGCTCGACCAAGGTTTTTATAGTCAGCCAAATCCGGTGTCAGAACTGTCATTATAGTTCCATCAGGAGAGGAAAGCTGAAACCAGCAATACGGTTTCTTCGAGCCGAGTTCCAGTTGTGACAAGGCCTGCGAGCTCGACTGCACCCATTCTCTCAATAGTTGTTGTTCTCTGGCGGGAAAATCCGCAGGCCACCCTTTCCTGGCGAGGTCCTTTTGTTCTTGTGACCCTTCAACATATAGCTCGATGGCCTTTTGGTAAAAAGGCGCTGCATTAAGGTTTTCAGAGCGGCCGGCCATCCCCAGCTTATTAAGCTCCGCCACGTAATCGACATACTTGGCTGTCTGCGCCTTGCCTTCCGCCGCCCAAACACTGGCATTGAGCCAAATCGCTGCTATTGCGATAAGACAAGCCTTCCTGTATGGTCTTTTTTCCCGTCGCATCGTTTTGACTTTTGCTACCAATATTTGAGTTAATATTTCCCATATTAATCCGCCAGAGGCGGATAAAACGCTTGGCTACGCAGCTAAGCCCTCCAATTCCATAATAATATCAAAATCTTCCTCGAATTATTGTCATTTATAAATCAAAATCTTCATATCCTTGCCGAGCTTTCCATATAATTTCTGCGTCTCATATGTTACCGTTACGGTAAAGGTCTCTTCATCGCCACTTATGGTCAAATCTTTCGGTACACGCCACGTATACCCACAGGTGCCTGCTCAGCCAAAAGGCATAACGCCTTTGGCAACAACTTCGCCATCCGCTCTGGTAATGACGACATTGGGGTCAAGGGATTTCATCTTTGTAAAACTGCTTATATTTCCCTTATTTCCCTCCGAATCCTTATATTCCACCTTAACCATAACTGCAGTATCATCCAGCCCTCTAATCATCATATCCATATTAGGGTCGATGAGCACTGCTGCAAATTTTATCTCACTACCCACCTGAAATCGGTTTTGGTCTTTTTTGGGCTGGTCAAAGACAATTGCCGGCTTATTGGAAAAATCAAAAACAAAAGGTTCATCTTTGCGCACAGTGATACCGTAAACTTTTTTACGCTCACCCATATCTTTGCCTTGAAGGTCAGAGTGATAATTGTTGGAAAGACAGATGCGAAGATTGTCATACATCATATAAAGAAGATTCGGTCGGTAATCACCTACGGGAATAAGGCATTCTTTAGCGGGTTTCCATTCGTCCTTTAGTTGGCCCACTGCTACAGCGGAGTCTTTAGAATCCAGAGAGCCTGTAAACTCGGCAGTTTGAATGTCTCTATCGCCAGCTCCTGCCCTGAAAATTCCCAAATCTCCCCGATAAGGCCTGGCAACGAATTTCTGCTTGTTTCCAATCACTGCAAATTCATAAAACTTTCCATTGATTTTGTGCCTGGAGCCGAGCTCGTCTGCACCCCACCACATAGCTCTTTTCTTTGTTTGGGAATTGATTAATGCAAATTCTCTATTATTGTCGGTAGGAAGTATTACAAAAAAATCAGTTTGTTCAATAGTGAGCTTGCCATGGTAAACATTTTTGTTCTCACGCTGAGGCCTTCGGGCGAAATAAGGTAGATTCGAAATCTCTAAATTGAGCGAGTCGATTTTCGCTTCCTTCAATTCGCAAACAACGGCTTCGGGGTCGTATAAGATTGCTTTTTCCTGCTGAGTTAGTTCTTTCTTGACGGTGGATTCAGGGGGCTTTTGTTCTGCCGGTTTTTTCCGACAGCCGTTAAGAATGAAAAACCCAACAAGCAAAAGGCAGTAGATGAGTAATGAATATTTGGCGTATCGTTTCATTATCATGCTCCTTTCTATGGGAAATAATCCTAAAAATTAATCAACATTTCCTGATGTAGGAGTCTTTGAAACAATTTTCCCCTTTTCGATGTCTGTAATAGTATCAAGTTCTTGGAACAATTACAAGAATTATTTCCCTGTGCCTTTTCATTTTACCTGACATTTCCCATCAAAAATCACTGAAACACTCCTGCGCCTATCAATTCTCAATGGTATTCAAAATTTCTTTCAGTTTCAATAGCCCAAAGCATTGTGCTTGTCTATTGTGAAAACTACGGGATTTGGTTTTTTTAGGGGGCAGGTTTCACGAGGTGTGTAATCAGTGTGGTTTCAGTATGTAAATAGTTGGGAGGATAGAATAATCTCAAACAAAGGCAGTAGTTTGAATTTTCGTTGAACGGTAAGCATAATTATCAACAATCAAAAGGTTTTTTCCTATGGAAGGTATGGGTCGGCATCAATTTTACTGGGCGGACTAATCTGAGGGAGTTGACTATTCTTCTCTTTGCGTGCCTGGGCCAATGCCTTTGCTATCTCTGGAATATTCTGCAGTGTCGAGAACTCTCCGTTTAACATTGTCCCGTTTACATAATCGGCAATATCCTGTTCAGTCATGCTTTGCTGAACTCCTCCAAAAGCCTTCACCATCACGTCAATTGCGGCAGAGCGTTCCTCGATGGCCTGTAATTGTAAACCAATCTCCTGAGCTTGACGAACATTTCCAATCGCCTCATAGATCCGTTTCTGTTCCTCGAAGGCCGACTTCTGCAGTACCATACCCACACGGTCGTAAACGATGAATCGTCCCGAAGAAGAAAGACTGCTGCCGACATTAGAGACGTCCTTTACAAGCTGCAAGGCGTCTTCGTATTGTCCCGCTGCAGATAAAGCACTCGCCTGTTCTATTGAATATCGTCCCATATCACGGAGCATGCTCATATGTGACAGGGGTAAATCGAAGGCGGATAGTCCGATTGCAACAGCATCAGAAACACCCGCGTTCAAGAAATAGTCATATCGCGCCATCAGTAACTCTATCCTGTCATCAGCAAATCTGTCCTTTGTGCCGGCCTGGGATAGCGACTTCAAGGCTCCTTTAACATCTCCATTTGCAAACTGACAATATGCAGCATAACAATCCGCAAGGGCATTTGTTGGGTCGAGCGTTCTAATCTTGTCAATGCAGGCCAGGGTTGATTCACCAGTCTGTCCTCGCGTTATTCGGGCCTCCACTAAAGATGATAGCGCAACCACCGACTCCGGGTATAGACTGGCAGCCTCCTCAAGGTATGTGAGCGATGTCTGGTTGTTCGGTTCCAGGGATGCAGCGGCAACCCAATAGGATGGTTCGTCATTGTGCTCCTGTAGAGTAGCGGATAGCGTATCAGAGGTCACAATCTGTCTGACTGCGTTCTCTATACTTCCGCCCGATTCTATTATCTCTCTGACAGTGCCGATATCATATTTGACAGACTGCTTTTCTTTGCCATATCTGGACCCCTCCTCTTGATTTTGCTTGACGGTATTTTGTTCCCCGGGACCTTGCCTTTCTTTGGAGCGGGTATTCCTCAAGAGCATATTCCACAGGGCTTCGATAAGTAAACGGTCTGCGTTTCGCTGCTTCACCAGCCCTGAGACTTTCTGTTCCAGCTCCTCGACCTTCTGATTCGCCGAATTGTTTTCCAACTGTGTTTTATGGATTTTCCCTTTGAGGTCGGCCATCGCTTTTGCGGACCGCTGCAATTCAAGTGCAGCATACGATGCTTTCTTGCCGGTTTTCACATTAAGAATAATCAGACAACCGCATATAACAGCAGCGATCGCTGTCACTGCAAGTAACACCCGCAGGTTCATTTTCGGTTCTCCAAAGTGAATATACAAAAAACCCTGCTATTTTTCCCAAATTCTCCTCCTCTCAATTCTTAATGATACCAAAGATTTCTTTCAGTTTCAACAGCCCAAAGCATTGTGCTTGTCTATCGTGGAAACTACGGGATTTTGTTTTTTTATGATTTCTCACTTTTTGCTTCTGCAAAGGCGGATAAGAGTCTGCCGGCCATCCCCAGCTTATTAAGCTCTGCCACGTAATCGACATACTTGGCTGTCTGCGCCTTGCCTTCCGACCACTTGGCCGCATCAACTCGATTTCGCAACACCGGAATCGCAACCGCGGCTAAGATGGCGACAATAAGAATTACCACCATCAACTCAACCAAGGTGAAGGCACGCTCGCAGTTGCGCTGATTAACAATCAAGACCACCACCTCATTATTAAACGGTTCATCCAGTGCTCTGTTACACTTGTAACGAACAGTGTCATTCCTACGGAATCCACAGCAACCGAAAGCCTGTTCTAAGCGCAGCCGAACGGGTACCGGGCGCGAAATGACAGCTCATCAAATCACGAGTAACAGAGCACCAGGTTATATGGGCGTTTTTATTAAAGTCCCACTGATAACTTGCCTCTGCATTATGGGGTCCAGGTCGTTGTCCCATCTACGTTTCCGGTCAGCAAGTACGACGTAGGATTCGTAGGAGCGTTGGACCTTGTACCAGGCGTGCAAGTAACTGTGAACGTTGGTGGGACAGTCACAGGTATTCCTACGGTGAAGTCAAAGTCCGCATCTGCAAAGTAAGTACCAGATAAATCGCCCGTTGCAAACCCCAATTCCGCAAGGTCCGCCGGCGGGGTAGCGTAACCCTCGCCTTTTTCAGCACACCAGGCACGTATCGCGGTTGCAATGCTGCCCATCATTGACTTTCCTTCTGCCCACTTAGCGGACTGTTTTTCTGAAGCAGCATTATCAATATTTTTTTGAGGCGGCTTGGTCGGACTCGCTGAAGGTGGTGTGGGTTCTCTCGAGCCAGCCGAAGGCGGGGAGACAGGTTCTTTGCGCCTGCAGCCACTTATCAGCAGAAGCGCTGATAGAAATATCACTGTGACAGAAATTAAGTTTCTCATATCTGCGCCCTCTCATTTTACCTGACATTTCCTATATTAAACACCTGGCTACGCAACCAAGCCATTAAACTACATAAAAAATCCAAAATCTTGTCTGCAATTCAGCCGTTTTGACTCACTTTTTACAGTTCTTGCTGTCAAAGTCATATTCTTCATTCAATGAAATTCAAACCTCAATTTTCAATCGCACCTTTAACTTCTCGTAGAAAAGTTGAGATTTCAACAAGCATTCTTTCTCTGTTGCCTAAATTACGCTCAATCAGTTCAACTATTTTTGAGCCGATTATAACGCCATCCGCCCCTGCACGAGCAACTGCCGCTGCATGTTCGACTTTACTTATCCCAAAACCCACGCAGACGGGCACACTGGTAAGCTCTTTCAATTTACAAATAAGCCCCTCAACCACATCGGAAATTTTTTCTCTGCTGCCGGTAACACCTAACACGGAAACAGTATAAATAAAGCCGGTGGTCTTATCGGCAATCCGCTTCATTCTATCCGGGCTGGTGTTTGGTGTGACCATAAAAACGGTATCAAGCCCTGCCGAAATAGCCGGACCAATGATTTCATCCGCATCATCAATACTCAAATCGGCAACCAGAATGCTATTAACTCCTGCCTGGTGGAAATCCTTACAGAACTTTTCCGTCCCATACTGGTATATCAGGTTGTAATACATCAATAGTCCTATCGGGATGTCCCTGAAATCCTTGACCTTCCGGATAAATTCGAGTGCCTTTCGCACATTCATTCCGCCGGCCATCGCGCGAATGTCTGCCTTCTGGATTGTCGGCCCATCTGCTATCGGGTCTGAGAACGGTATGCCCAGTTCCAGAATATCCGCGCCGGAATCGATAGCTGTCTTTACAATTGCAAGACTCGTATCAAAATCCGGGTCGCCAATTACAAAAAATGGCACAAGCGCAGCCCTTTCCTCCGCCCTCAACTCCGCAAAAACCTCACTGTACATCTTCATACTCTGCACGTTCCACAAAAATAATCAATCCTTCGACTATGCTCAGGATTGATGGTGAGCAAAGTCGAACCATCAATCATCAATAATCATTTACTGTTGGGTCTTCTCTTCTCCACAATCCCAACGTCCTTGTCACCTCTGCCGGAAAGATTTACCACCGCTATCTGGTCCGGCAATAACTTGCCTTTCTGGCTTACAAGGTACGCCAAGGCGTGGGCGCTCTCGAGGGCAGGAAGTATCCCTTCGGTTTTAGTGAGCAGCTCGAAGGCGTCAAGGACGGCATCATCCTGGGCAGCGACATACTTAGCTCTGCCTGTATCCTTTAACAAACAATGCTCAGGCCCCACAGCCGGATAATCCAGGCCGGCGCTTACTGATTCCGTGTCACTCACCTGGCCTTCTTCATTTTGCAATAAATACGTCTTGGCGCCGTGCAGGATTCCCACACGTCCTGCCGCCAGTGTCGCAGCGTGTTTGCCGCTGCTTAAGCTCCTGCCGCCTGCCTCAACTCCAATCAATTGAACATCCTTGTCATTTATGAAGCTGGAAAAAATACCTATTGCGTTGCTGCCGCCGCCGACACAGGCGACAACCATATCCGGCAATCTGCCGATTTGGTCAAGGCATTGCTGCCTTGCCTCTTTGCCGATGCAGCTCTGGAAATGTTTTACAATTGTAGGATATGGGTGAGGCCCGCAGGCTGAGCCAAAAAGATAAAACGTATCGGTGACGTGAGCCGTCCAGTAACGAAGGGCATCGTTGATGGCATCCTTTAATGTCCCTGTTCCTCCTTTCACGGCAACGACCTGTGCGCCGCACAGCCGCATTTTGTGAACGTTGACACTCTGCCGCTCAATGTCAGTTACGCCCATAAAGATTTTCGTCTCCATTCCGAACAAAGCCCCGACCATTGCAGTCGCCAGGCCGTGTTGGCCCGCACCCGTTTCGGCAATCAGCTTGGTCTTACCCATATATTTGGCTAAAAGGCCCTGTCCCAGGGTGTTATTGACCTTGTGCGCCCCGCCGTGCAGAAGGTCCTCGCGCTTCAGATATACCTTAAAGCCGACATACTCGCTGAATCTTCTTGCATAATAAAGAGGGCTCGGCCTGCCTGCATAATCCTTCAATAGCTGCGCAAGCTCCGTCACAAATTGCTTATCCTCATAAAAGCGATAAAACGCCTCCTCCAATTCTTCCAGGACCGGTATCAAAACTTCCGGAACATAAAAGCCGCCATAATCTCCGAATCTGCCTTTATACTTCATATCTGTTCCCCTGTATCCTGTCGCCTCTCCTTGCTTAACTGTTTAACCATCCTCAGCCTCTTAAATGCCGTATATTATCGAATAGTTTCCTCATTTTCTTATGGTCTTTCTTACCCGGCTCAGATTCAATGCCGCTGCAGACATCAATTCCGTAAACTCCCAGTTCAACTGCCGCTACAGCGTTGTCAGGATTTATCCCACCGGCCAGGAATACACGCTTGCCGATGTGCCCTATGATATTCCAGTCAAAGACCAGCCCAGTGCCGCCATATTTTTCGGGGTGGAATGCATCTAACAAAATAGCATCTGTGAAAAAACTATCTACTTTCTTGATATCCGCCCGGTTGCTTACTCGCAGCGCCTTGATGGTTTTCGCATTAAGAGAAAGAAACAATTTACAGAACTGTGGGGTTTCATCGCCATGCAGTTGAACCCAATCCAATTGGCGCTTGTCTATCGTCTCCCGGATTTCCTCAAACGGAGCATTCACGAAAACACCGGCAATATCAACAAAAGCCGGCAGCTTGTTTATTATCTGCGTCGCTTTTTCCGGCGCTATGTACCTGGGGCTTTCCGGATAAAAATTAAAGCCCAGTATATCCGCACCCATATCCATCGCCGCGGCGGCGTCCTCGTAATTGGTAAGACCACAAATTTTAACCTTCACTGTCAACATATTCGTCGTTCGTCGCTCGTGACTCGTGCCCCGAGTCACGGGTCACGCTTTAAGCTTTATTTGAAACTTCGATTAACTTCTCCAGACAACCTAACGCCCTGCCATTACTGACCGAAGCATTCGCCAGCTTCATTGCCGACTCAAAATCATCAGTCAGACCGCCTGCAATTATTGCAGCAGCAGCATTGATAATGACAATATCTTTGCGTGGCCCTTTTTCTTTTCCCGTCAGTATGTCCCTGAGTACTTGCGCGCTTGCTTTGGCATCGGCCACTCTTAACTGGTCCACACTGGCTCGCGGGATACCCAAATTTTGCGAATTTAGCTCTTTGCTTGCAATTCGACCGCTCTTCAGCTCAACTATCTTGGTAACTCCCGCTGTGCTTATCTCATCCATTCCGCTGCCGTGGACCACCATCGCATACCGGGTACCCAGCAGCTTAAGTGCCTCAGCAACAATATCCAACAAATCCTCTTCGGCCACACCCAACACCTGCCTCTGGACACCAGCCGGATTGGCCAAAGGCCCTAAAAGATTGAAAACCGTTCTAAAGCCGAGGCTCTTGCGTATCGGCTGGACATACTTCATCGCAGGATGGAACATTGGCGCGAACATAAACCCGATATGCGCCTGTTTTACACACTCTGCGACGATATCAGCAGAAGCATCTATCTTAACGCCCAATTCTTCAAGCACATCAGCCGAGCCGCATTTGCTCGTTATCCCCCGGTTGCCATGCTTGGCAACATAAACTCCCGCCCCCGCCGCCACTATTGCTGCCGCCGTGGAGATGTTGGAGGTCTTAATTGCTCCGCCGCCTGTGCCGCAGGTGTCCACCAGATTATCGACGTCAACCCTCACCGGTACAGCGTGCTTTCGCAGCGACCTGGCAAGCCCTGCCAGCTCCTCCGCTACTGTTTTCTTAGTTTGCATCGCCGTAAGAAATGCTGCAATTTGAACTTCAGGAACGTGGCCTTCAAAAATAACGTCCAAAAGCTGCTCCGCCTGCTCAATGCTCAGACTTTCCCCTTGCAGTAACAGCTTAATATATTCGGTTATTGTCGCCATTCTCAACTCTTATGAAACTAAGAACTTTTGGATTTTATACTATGGCTTTAAGTTTTTCGTTTTAACTTTTTGCTCCTGTGCTATCGATAAAACATTCTCGATTATCTTACCTCCTGTGGGCGTTAAAATACTCTCCGGATGAAATTGGACGCCAAATATCGGTAATTCTTTGTGCTGAACGCCCATCACAATTCCTTCAAACTCAGCGGTTTTCTCCAGACAGTCCGGCATCTCAATTGCGCAAAGACTGTGATACCGCCCCGCCTGCAGGGGGTTTTCAACACCGACAAATATACCTTTTTCGTTGTGCGTCACTCTCGAGGGCTTGCCGTGCACCGGCTCCGACGCATGACCGATTTTCCCACCGAAATACTGCACGATTACCTGATGACCCAGGCACACGCCGAATATCGGCAGTTTGTCTTTGAAATAATCCACCGCCGCCAGCGAGACACCGGCAGTGTCAGGCGTACCCGGCCCCGGCGAAATCACAAGCAGGTCGGGACCAAATTCATCGGCTGCCGCCTTAAGCTCCTCAAGCTCAGTGTCGGAGCGGTAAACTTTGGCCTGGCAATTACGTTTACAAAAATCATCCACCAGATTATACGTGAACGAGTCGAAGTTATCGATAAACAAAACTCTTCTACTTACATCTTTCATTTTCGTTTCTCATTTCTCTTTATTTCTGCCTTGCTGTTACGCTCCACGAATTGCACGCAAACAGGACCCTGCTTTGTGTTCGGTCTCTTCAAATTCGGTCTTCGGGACGCTATCGTGCACAATACCGGCACCAACTCGAATATAAGCGGTACGGTCTTTGACCTGCAAACTCCTTATAGTGATGCAACTGTCGAATTGTCCGTCCACGGTCAGATACATCACCGCCCCGCCATAATAACCGCGCTTGGTTTTCTCCAGCAGACGTATAAGTTTCATCGCTTCAATCTTCGGTGCCCCCGTTAGTGTCCCCATATTCATCGTGGCAAGATATGCGCTGAGCGCATCCAGTCCATTTGCGAGCCTGCCTTTGACATTACTTACCAGATGCTGGACCGATTCGTATTTTTCAGCCGTAAGCAGCTCTGTAACGACCCTGCTGCCCGGCTGCGCTACGCGGGCGATATCGTTTCTGGCCAAATCAACCAGCATCATATGCTCAGCCAGTTCCTTGCGGTCAAGTTTTAGCTCCGCCTCATATCTGAAATCGGTATCAGCATCAATTTCGCCTGCGACCCGGCCTCTGGGCTTTGTGCCGGCTATCGGCCTGATTTCCACATGGCGGGTATCGGTGCCGCTCACCCGCAGGTTCAACTCCGGGCTGGAACCCATAAGTATTGTATTCGGAGTATTCAGATAAAACATATATGGCGAAGGATTCAACACCCTCAGACGCTTATAGACATCCAGCGGCTCATCAGGACAAGGCTCCGTTATTGTCCGACTAAGAACCACCTGAAAAATATCACCATCGACGATGTGCTGCTTGGCGATGGTGACCATTTGTTCGTATGCGCTTCTGTCAGTATCGGTTGACGCTGCCGGCAGCGAGCCGGCATACCTTTGCCCCTTCGGCACATCAAAACGCGCAACATTTGCATAGTAATCAAAACAATTCTGTGCCTCGGTAATTACAGCTTCACGGTCGCCATCGGTTACAATACAGTTGACAATCACGTAACCTTTGCCGTGCTCGTGGTCCATCAAAAAGATGTTGTCGGCGAAATAAAGTTCGTAATCAGGATTACCCAACAGGTCGATTTTGCTGGGAGGGAGTTTCTCAAACTGGTCTATAAAATCGTAGCTTATCGCACCAAGCAGCCCGCACGTTATACGGAACGGCTTGCTTGCCAGTTTGAAAGCAAATGCAACCAGCCGCAATACATCCATTTGATTTGTACTTTGCAGCCGTGTCTGCTCATCAACTACTTCTCGGATTTGCTTGATTCGGCCTGTAATCGCATCCGGGCCAAATTCCACCGATTCACAAAAAGCAAACCTTTCTTTTTTGGCCGACAAATAATTCAGTATGCGTCTTCCGGTATTGCTTAGCGCCTTGATAGTAAAATCATTGCCGGTGCCGGTAAGATAAAGTGCCGGCTTTGCCGTGCCGAAGGTCAGAGCCCCGCTGCCTGTCAGATATTCCCTCGATTCAAACAAACAGCAGTTTTTTGCCCGCCCGTAATCGCTTAACCTGGCAAAAAAATCCACCGGTTCGTCAATATCCATCTGTTTGACAATCGGTATAATTTGACCTGGTTTGGCGTTGTGTATTATTTCTCTGTAATAATCCATAATCCGCACCTTTCTATGTCATTCCCGCCCCCTGCCTTCGCAGGGGCAAGCTTGTCCCCGCGTAAGCGGGGAGCAGGAACTGGGCCCGGCGCCCAGCCGAGACTAATTATGCAATTTCTACTCATAAATTGTCAAAAATACAAACAAAAAACGCAGTCTGTTTTTTTCCAACAGGCTGCGCTTATTCAAAATTCTACCAGATTTTTACAGCAAATCACCGCTTGCCCGCTGGAATCTATCCCGCAGGCCGCCGCCAGTTACCGGTATTTTTGCGGTTAATCTGCTTCATATTTAACATTAAACCAAATTCCCCAAATTTTGTCAAGAAAAATCTAAAACTTTCATGGGATGGTAAGGGCGTTTAGCCATTTTAGAAACTTGGAGACCTCTTTTGTGTTTTTCAAATAGTATTTTGCATGGGATTTTTTAGGGTGGCCTACAAATATGGTCAGGCCTTCATTCTTTAGCACGTCGAAGGCATCCTCGTCGGTAACGTCATCGCCGATGTATATGGGCAGGATGAGTTTATCACGCAAAGCAGATTTGTGCTTATTTAAGAGCCACAAAATGGCATTACCTTTGTTCCATTTTATTGGAGGTCTTATCTCAAGGACTTTTTTGCCGAGAGTGATTACTATTTTCTTTTCGCGGACGTACGGCGCTGTGATTTTCAGCAATGCCCATACTACAAACGGGACAAGTCGCCCGCGAACCAGCCGATAATGAACACTAAGTGATAGTCCTTTGCCTTCGAGAAAAACCCCCTTTACAGGGCGAAACGTTTTTTTCAAATCGCTTTTGATTTTTCGCAGGACCTTTCGATAATCTGAAGGAACCGATACTGTGAATCTAATTTTTGGTCCTTCTATCTGAAAGCCGTGGTTGCTGGCGTATGTAATGTTTCTAATGCCGATTTTGTCTTTGATGTCTTTTGCAGCTCTTCCGGTAACAATGGCTATCGTGCAACGGGGATTGGCAGATAATTTTTTCAAAAGGTCTCTGGTCTGTTTGGAAATGAGGGCTTTATCAGGACTTTTAACAATGGGAGTTAAGGTGCCGTCGTAGTCGAGAAACAGCAGCACAAATTTATCGGCAATATGCTTTTCTAATTTATCCCACTGAGCCCAAAGATATTTCATTGCGAAAACTCTTATTCTTTGAATTCGAATTTCAACAATTCGGATATAATTTTACCCGCCCAGCGGAAGACATTGTTCGGCTGGATAATCTGCCGCATTTTCACGATTCGCTTCTTGCGCTCTTCATCAGACATAGTCAGCGCCTTGAATATACTGTCGCTGGTCTCTTCGCGGTCGTATGGATTAATCAGCACAGCATCGGTCAGTTCCCTCCCCGCCCCTGTAAATCGACTTAAAACAAGCATACCCGTTTCATCTGAACGGCTTGACACAAATTCTTTGGCCACGAGGTTCATTCCATCGTGCAGAGAACTTACGATACAGACATCAGCTAAACGATAAAGTGCTATTGCGTCAATGGGGGACAAGTGTCGCCTGACTAAAATAATAGGTCGCCAGCCATCGGTAGAATGTTTCCAGTTTATCTGTTCAACCAGAGCATTAATCTCATCATTGAGGGCCTTATATTTGGGGATATGTATGCGGCTGACCGGACCCATCTGCAAAAAAATAATCTTCTCTTTTAATTCAGGATGTTTCTCAAGCAGACGGTCGATTGCCGATAACTTCTCTGGCAAACCCTTGGTATAGTCGATACGGTCAAGGCCAGCTAAAACCTTAACACCGGAAAGCCCGAATTCTTCTATAAGTGCCTGTTGCGCTCTTGCGACATCCGGTGAATTTGAAAGCTCATTTATCCTCTCAAAATCTATACTGATGGGGTAAGGGCGAATGAGGGTTTCATGTCCGCCACGAACAACCGAAAACCGCTCTCGGTCGATCTTGCTCTCGAGTTGTCGGTCAATTACATCAATAAAATTGTTGCAATGGTATTGAATATGAAATCCCAGGAGGTCATTTGCTAATAGCCCATCAAGGATTTCGGTTTTCTGTGGGCATATCCGAAACACCTCATCGCTAGGCCAGGGGATATGCCAGAAATGTGCGACAATTAACTGATTGGGGGCCATTTCTTTGAGAAGCTTGGGCAAAAGGCACAAATGATAGTCCTGTATCCAAATAAGTGCTTTTTTACCACCTAATTCCTCGATTACCGCATTGGCAAACTTTTGGTTAACTTTCACGTAGTAATCCCAATCTTCCTTCCTGAATATCGGTCGGGTGAAAGTCCTATGACACAGAGGCCACAATGCCTCATTGGAATACCCATAGTAGTAGCCGTTCTCTTCCTCCTTAGTGAGCCACACGCGTTTCAAAGTATAAGCAGGGTTTGTCGGAGGAACCTTTACTTTACCCTGACTATCCGTAACTTTATGGTCAGCATCTCCGCTGCCGTAGGCCACCCAGATTCCATTGCAGGCCTGCATAACAGGGTCGAGCGCAGCAACAATCCCGCCTATTCCACGCTGGCATTCAATCTTTCTTTTTTTGAATATATGGGCGTATGGCTGTCTATTAGAGACCACAACAAGCAGGTAATCGCCCATCTTCTCCGTAATCAGCCGGTGTAAATCCTGTCTCGTCCACATAGCACGCCCTTTCCAAACAGATTTTGGCTCCTTTGAACTTCTAAAACAGACCGCCGGCAATCTTTGGCTCGACCTCTGCCCATTGCAGGCCGCCTATCGCCGCCTGCGCGATGTTGGTGAGATGGTCCCCAATTTTTTCGACATTGTCAACTAAATCGATAAATATCAGCCCTGTCTCAGGTGTGCTGACCCCTTCGGTCATCCGCTGGACATGGCTGCGGCGGAAGTCAAGCTGCAATTGATTAAGCCGCTTTTCAATGACCAGAGCCGCCCTTGCCGCCTTTATGTCACCGGTCTCTAAGGCCGCTATAACATCGTCAAACATTTGGTCTGCCTCTTCTCTTAGCTTCTCTGCTTCGGCCATTGCAGGATTGCTGAATGAAAGCTTTTGCTCAATCTTTCGCTGGGCGATTTCAATGATATTGATGGCGTGGTCCCCGATACGCTCGAGGTCGTTAACAGCGTGCAAAAAAACCGGCAGTCTGACGGATATTCCATCAGCTAATGGTTTACTCGACAATGCTGAAAGATACGATGTAATTTCAAACTGGAGCGAATCGATAAAGTCTTCTATTTCTCTGACTGAATCAAGCTTCTTTCTGTCATCCTCTATAATCCCATCGATGGATTGCCTGAACGCCCTTTTTGCTGTTTTCGCCATATACACGATTTGACGCTTCGCCTGCTCTATCGCTATTTCCGGTGTGTCAAGAAGGTGTTTCTCAAGCACCACAGGCGGCGTTGCTACCTCGCTGGGCCTTACCGGCACTAACCAGACCGCCACCTTAGCCAACACCGGCGATAACGGCAGGAATATACAGGAGTTAGCAATGTTAAAAACGCTGTGTGCGATTGCAATGGACGCTGCAACAGTAGTAGGCCCAAGTTCCCACGGGGAAACCGCAAGAACCAATGCACGAAACCAGCCCAACTGGACAAATGGATAAGCGATGATAGAACCAAGAACATTAAACATTGTATGTGCCCACGCGGCACGTTTACCGTTCCGATTTGCCTGCAACGCCGCAAGTTGCGCCGTGATTGTCGTACCTATATTGGCCCCAAGAACAAACGGTATCGCCGCATTAAGCGCCGCCATCCAGTTAGTGCCAAAGGCCCCGCCCATCGCCAACAACTGCACAATCGCAATCGCTGCCGAACTACTTTGAAGAAGAATCGTCAGACCCATCCCAATCAAAAGGGCCAACAGCGGCCTACTGCCAACAATGACAAAAAGCTCCTGTACCCTTTGGCTTTTCTCTAATGGGCCAAATGCATCTTTCATAAAACCGATGCCCAAGAATAGTACCCCGAAGCCCAGCATTATCTCCCCGATGCTTTTCATTTTTCGCGTTCTGCCGCCGATGTAAAGCAGAAATCCTACACCCACCGCGGGTAGCGCATACATCGTAACGTCAAGTGCGCCCAGTCCCGATATTGATACCAGCCACGCTGTTGCTGAGGTGCCCACATTTGACCCGATAATCACCCCTATCGCCTGCTTGAGTGTAAGCAGCCCCGCATTAACAAGCCCGACGACTATTACTGTCGTAGCCCCGCTGGCTTGAATTATCGCTGTAACCCCTGCACCCACAAGGAAGCCAACAAAGGTCCTTTTTGTCATTGATTCGAGGATGCTTTTGAGTTTTTGACCTGCGGCTTTTTTAAGACCCTCCGACATCAGCACCATCCCGAACAAAAACAGCCCCAATCCTCCCACGGTTTTGAAAATCATATCTCTAAACATGGTAATTCCTTACAGCAAAAACTATAAAAAATTACAGAGTACAGAAAAAACGAATCTAAAACTTTATATTAGACTTATGTGATAAAAAGTTAGGAGAATTAAAGGCAAAAGAATAACAGTTCAGGTCTTATAGACAATTTCTGTAACCTGATTTTTTTTACCGTACTCTTCAAGATATTTCCTTACAAGTACTTCACAACTTTTATTTCTCAAAAGAACAAACATATCTTTTCTTCCCTTATCTTCGATATCATAGAATCCCTCTTTTACGATAAATATTATCTTTTTTCTACCGTATGGGATTAGTCCCAAAAACTTTTTTTGTTTTTCTTCTTTAACCATTAAATGGGGATAACCAGCAGGAGTATCCGTTGGAGTTCCGGGAGGCGGAAGTGCTCTTTCAATAGAAAGCTTTCCTTCATATAAACGAGAATTTTCAAGCTCTTGAACCATTTTTTCAAGCACACTTCTAAGCTCTTCCCTTTGGCCCTGATTTTGAATTGTTTTCATAGCCATATCCCTATACATTCTCTTAAAAGCTCCTATGCTCTATCGTGCTCAACGCTGTGCTCCGGTAATCGCACTGTAGTTCTATCTGTTTACAACCAGGTAATTCACGGCGTGTGCAAGAACCCATACTGCTGTCGAACTTATCAGAAGTATGACAATGTACTTAATCCAATGGGCTGTTGAGGCAGGCAGGCCTGTAGCAGTAAGCCCACCGCAAAGCTTTATATCAAGATATCTCACGAAGACGAGAGCTACTACCGTAATCCAGAAAACCGCATCGGCGGTATGAAACACTCTGCCCTCATGCTGAAAGATAAATATGATTGAAATAAAAAGGATTGCGTTGCCGAAAAACATCCAGAAAAGTCTTGTTATGATGCCGAGTCCGCTGCCTTGTTTATCAGTGGTTTGGTCGTTTTGTATAGACATATTCCGTCTCCTAAAAAATCGCAAAAACCGATTCAATAGGTGGCGGCCCGACCACCCTGACATGCCTATGAGGTTGCTCCCAACCCCACACCCTTTGATTTATTTATTGTAATGGCATTGAGGACCGCTGTCAAAGTTTATTACAAAAAAAATCTAATCGGTGTCAAGGTTGTAGAAAGAGTGGCACCGGCTATGATTTTAACGCGGCAGCATCCCTAAGATGGCTTTCGAGTGTCAAGCACTTCCGGGCAAACTATACCGCCAGAGAGTATCATTTTGAGCGCATCCTCAATGGTCATAGCTACCTCAGCGACGTCGCTGGCAGGAACGATTACTAAGAAACTCGTGGTCAGGTTGGGTGTGGTGGGTATGAATACGGTATATAGCGTTTCACCAGCCGGGTTGCGGATATGGCCGGTTATAAAGCCGATGGTCTTAAAACCTGGCCGAGGAAACTCCACGAGAACGACCGACTTAAAGGCAGCACGGTTCGGCAACGATATGGCCTCAATGACCTGCTTGCTGGCCGCGTAAATCGTACGAACAAGGGGCACTTTCAGCACAAGCACCTCGCCCAAAGATATCAGCCGCCAGCCCAAAACGAACTGTCCTACTGCGCCCACAAGGTAAACCAGCAACAGCAGTATAGCAATTGACCAGAGGGATAAGCAGATACTAATATAACTTTGTGGCACCGACCTAATTAAGGAGCTCTCAGGGATAACAGACAGAAGCTTTTGCAATAACGGCCGTAAGAAGCCGACAACCCACCGAAAAAACCAGTTCATCACAAGCAGCGTCACCCCGAAGGGCATAAGCAAGAGTATTCCCGAAACTATCCGGTTGCGGACATCGCTTCTTATTTTTGCCCATACACTTGCTTTTTGTGCTGTCATAGCCCACGCCCTCTTGCCGGTATTGTAGCAATGCGCAACTATAATTCCATAGGATACAGAACGCAAGGGATATATCTTTATTTAGTTCATTCCGTAGGCAATAACCTAATGGATTTGAAGCTTTGAGCGCCGTGTTAGGATGCCTATGACTATCGTTGAAGAATTGTAGCCAGATAGACAGCATAAAGCACAAGCAGCAATACTTCACGCCTTCGTTCGATAAAGCCGCGGCGAGTTGGAAAGGTGAAAAACCACTGCCAAGAGTCCAAACACCAGAGCAACCGCCACTTTGCGCCAATCGACTGATATAGAGGAGATAATAACACATCATAATAAAGCTGGATTCCGATGTCAAATTTTATTTGGCAGTGATTCACCCCTTGATTTTATCAAAGTAACTTGTAATCATATTAAAAATTGTCGGGAAAAGAATATCTCGAAGAAAAAAATAAAAAAATTGAAATAGCCAATAGTGCAGAAAAACAGATGTATTTTCGCCTATCTGCGGGGATTGGGACAATGCCGGAACTAACAAACGAAACAGAGCCGTTTCGACTACATACGAGCCTACATTTAACAGAATTAACCGGCTCAAGAGCGTCAAATATAACCGAACTGCTGGAATTAATAAAAACGGTTCCGGGTTCCTGTATATATCAGCACACCCACCGCTTCCTCCAGCTGCATCAATATCTGTCGCCCGAACCACCTAATGATTTTGCATACTGGGTTTCAAACATATTAGGCGAAACTGAACTTGGAGAAAAGCTTGCCAGCATTGATATCGTTCGCTTTTCGACTATACGCAGCTTGCGGGAAAGGATTGTTGATACTATCGAAGAGCATCTAAAAAATAATCCTTTAGCAAAGCTGAAATTTGCGCACACTGGCGCTGAGTTCCATTTTATGAAATCGGTAAGTTTTATCTTCTCCACAAACCACATTGCACATAACCTGAGAGAATTAGCGGATATCTTAAAAAAAATAACAATCGACTCAATCTATTTTCATATGTTTGAGGCACGCTTAAGACTTGAGAAAGGAGACAATGATTTTTCAATATGGATACGAACGGCTACGGGTAACAAAGAATTGGCCGGCCGCCTTTGCCGTAAAGCAGCTTCTTAATGCGCCTGAATATGCCAAAAAATTGGGGGAGAATGGTCGCGAACATATACGAAACAACTTCTTATTGACCCGCCATCTTCGCGATTACATGCTGATGTTTCTTTCATTGTATCATACTGAAAGTGTAATCAATTTCAAATAGAAACGAAAACCTGCTTCGATTAGACAAAAAAAGTCCGTTCAATAAGTAATGCTGCGTGACTTTAGAAATACCTTTGAATGTATGCAAGAGGAAGATTCGGATGCTCCCTGAGGATGTCAGAATGCTAACTATTCCGCTATTTCCCTATTTACGGCCGGGCGAGCGGAAACCACGGAAAACTAAGAGGATTCGTCCAAAGGATACTCTTAACCTTTTAAGCTTGCTTAAAGAAATCAAAAAAAACGCGATAATCACTTTAGAAATATGTGGAAAACCCTGGTCGGTTGTGTCTGTGTATAGCCCATATAGCCAGGATGTCCACGTAATGCTAATCGAAGCAAGTCCGAATCGCTATCTCCCGGGACCGGAAAAGCTTCCAGAAAGGGAAGGTAGTTGTTTGATGCAGCTTTGGGCCGCAATCCTTGATTTTATTGCTGATAGACAGGTGAACGCCACCGTGCACGTCGGCTATAACTGGTCTCCAAGAGCTTGGGGACAAGAGGAGGAAAAAAACGGATTTCAGAGCATTCCAACCAAGTGGCATCCCCATCTGTGGGGGTGGCCGCCATTTCATAACACTCCAGGGAAGAAACTAAAATACGGTGAGCGGGTCGATAGCGCATCGCTGCTGCCCGGGGAAAAAAGACTCTTGGGTGATAACAATTATGCCGAACCATTTGGACTGCTCATCAAGAACAAACTGAAGGAAATGTTCCCCCCAAACACTCCATTTCACAGGTTTTTCTCATATCGTAACTGGTCAATCAATAACTGCGGAATATATGCTTCGTTCACTACCTCCGTTCAGGAGATTCTGAGAGTCCCAAATTTTTTCAGTCACGTCTTAAAACCTATTGCTGTGCAGCTTGACCATCTGACAAGGGATTTGACGGAAGCGCTAACCAAAATTAAATGTAAAGATATGGACAATATATTAGCCGAGACAGAAAAGGGACGTCCAAAGAATTGGGAAAAACTAAGGGTTAGGCCGACTATGCAAACAGAAGAATATATCAGGAAGGCCTTCAAAGAAAAAGGATATCCAGAATCTCTCCGTAAAGCAATTTTGGAACCGGTCTGGAACAGATGCAATGAAACAGAAAATCATAACAATTGGTGGAGAAAGTGCTTTGGTTATGCACTGGTATTATCAGGTCCCTCAAAGGGTAAGTCGGGGGAGATTAGGATAATGCCTGGGGTCTTTGTTGGCCCGGGAGGAGTAGTGGAGGCCCAGGGCATTGTCATCAGAAGGCCGGAGGAGAAACAGGTCTCCAACAGCAAAATTAGAGAAAAGAGCGAAGTCCTCTGGCAACTGGCAAAGAATTTGAAAAAAACCAGCTTTCAGGAATATCAGAAAAGCAAAACCTAATAAGGATGTTTCTGATTACGACTCCGCCCATGCTTTGCAAGCATAACAAAAACCGCTTTTGGTGGGAAGGGAACATCAACTGTAATTGTGCTAATTTTTTACATCCTGTTTGGTTTTGGGTTATCCGGGTTCGGGCTTTTTTCTGTCTTTTATGTAGTCCGCCCAAAGCGAATCAATTGTGTGCCCTGCTTCTTTCTCAAACCAGCTCTCATCTGTGTAGCTGCGTTTCCTTATGGCGGTATTGAGTTTGTTCACTATTCCGGGGCAGGCATCGGTTTCCAACCACAGGAAAAACCCACCCGCTACCTGATAGCTATCCTTATAGCCCTGGGGCTTCTCTGAGACCGGGAACCAATCCTGACTCTTGCCTTCATAAATCGCCCACCGCAGGTAATCAGCAATTCCTTCAACCAGCCAGCCGGAACCGGCTCCTTTGTAATCCTGTATTACATGCACTAATTCGTGGAAGACCAGCCCGATATCCTCAGGATGCTTTTCTATCCAGCCGGAGGAGACCGTGATGTGTCCGCCGGAAGTTCCACCGATACCTCGACTTGATTTACGTATCTTTAGCCAGACCTCCGTAGGCGGATTAAATCCCTTCGTTGGAATAAGATTTGCAATCCTCTGGTCCCATTCCTCGATGAGCGCCTTCGCCGTCTTTCCCCATTCCACTATCTTGGGTGAGTCATTAACATCATTAACATCGAGATGGACAACGACTTTCGCATTTATAGCAGAGCCGAAAGAAACGAGAACCAAAATTGCCAAAACAAGCTTATTAGTCATAAATACTCTCCTAATCTTCCCCGACAAGTCGGGGTCACTCAGACGGTTCGGCGGTGGCGCAGGCGGTCCAAAGCTACAGCCACAACAATAATCAGGCCTGTGATAATCTCCTGCACCCAGTTCGGAAATTGCCTTTGCGTACACCAGGAAGCTATAACAGTCATAATCAGTGCGCCAACTATCGAGCCTAAAATTGAGCCTTCGCCGCCGCCAAGACTGCCTCCACCGATAACCACTGCTGCTATAACATCCAACTCCAGCCCCTGAGCAACCGTAGGGTCGCCGACCGTCAGCCGTGAAAACTGCAAAAGCCCACCCAGGCCGGCAAAAGCCCCGCCCAAGGTGTAAACGATTACCTTCACTCGTTCCACCGCCACTCCGCAAAGCCGGGCGGTCTGCTCATTGGAGCCAATTGCAAATGCGTGCCGTCCCAGCCGCGTGTACCGCAGCAGGGCCACCATTACTATTGCCAATATGATAAGAAGCCACACCCCCGGCGGAAGTAACATCCAGCGATGTTCTTTCGGCAATGAAGCCAAAAGCTCATCCAGCCATTCCAGCCGAATCGGTTCTACATTGATTTTCTGCTCACGTCCGATGCCCTTTGCTGCCCCCCGGGCCACCAGCATCATACCCAGCGTTACGATAAACGGCACCACCCGAAGCCGCGTTATAAGCATTCCGCTTATCAGCCCAAATGCTGCAGCTGCTCCCACACCGCCCAGAGCCGCCGTGAGAGGCCCCACATGCCCGTATTCCAACAGCCACGCAATCACCACAGTGCTCAACGCCACAACCGAGCCAACTGAAAGGTCAATCCCTCCGGATATAATTACCAACGTCATACCTAATGCCACCATCCCGACAATACCTGTCTGCCGTGCTATCAATTCTATGTTCCGCGGACTCCTAAAAGTCTGCGGTGCGAACAACGCAAGCACCACAAACAGAATCAGCAGAGCTAACAGCGGCCCTAAACTGCTTGACCAACGCCGGCCCGATTCGAACACTATCGGCTCTTCTGATATAAGCCCGCCGGACGTCTGGCGGGCAAGCTGTTCATCGCTCATGTATTTACCTCCTGTCCGACCGCCTCCTGCATAAGCTTGTGTTCATCTATCTCTTCTACCAGGTGGGTTGGTCCTAATCTTCCACGGCACATCACCGCCACCCTGTCGCATACACCCAACAGCTCAGGCAGGTAACTACTCACCATCAGCACCGCCTTGGGCGGCCGCCCTTCGGCCGGCGAACCGGTCGCCAGAGAATCAATTAATTTGTAAATCATCGCCTTAGCCGCCACGTCAATACCTCGCGTCGGCTCATCAAGCAAAAACACATCTACGTCATGCTGAAGCAGTCTGGCCAACGCCACTCTCTGCTGATTGCCGCCCGATAGAGACAGCACCGACTGCTTTGGCCCACGGCAGCGGATGCCCAACCGCTCTATCCATCGCCGCGTGGCTCTATCCTGCCGGCTGGGCAATACTAACCCCAATGGGCCAAATCCTTTCAGCTTAGAAAGCGTCACATTATCCGCAACGCTTAGAGAAACCGCCAATCCTTCTCCTTTGCGGTCCTCGCTAAGAAAACCGGCGCCCTGCATCCACCGTTTCACCGGCGAAGCCGGTCCGGTGTAAACGCCCAGCCGAATTTCACCCCGGCGCACGGGGTCCAAGCCAAACAGACTACGCAGCAGTTCCGTTCGCCCCGCTCCTACCAGCCCTGCAATGCCCAGAATCTCGCCGCGACGCAGTTGCAAACTCGCCGACTGCGGTTTCTCTACACCGGCCAAATCCTTAATCTCAAGAACAACCTCGCCCGCCTGGCGCACAGACCGTGGATAAAGTTCCTCAACTTTCCGCCCCACCATCATTGCTATTATCCGGTCGGTGGTAATATCGGCCACATCGCTGCTGCCCACAACCTTTCCATCGCGCAGAACCGTCACCCTATCTGCGACCCGCTTGACCTCCTCAATAAAGTGCGAAATGTAAACAATGGCCTTGCCTTGCCGTTTAAGCCGCCCAATAATCTCAAACAATCGGTCCACATCCTGCTGCGTCAAAGAACTAGTCGGCTCATCGAGAACCAGCACCCGGCAACCTATGGCCAAAGCCCTGGCAATCTCTACCAACTGCTGCGAACCCACAGACAATTTACTGACCCGAACTCCCGGCGTCAGTTCCGGATTATCAAACTCCTTAATTGCCTCGATGGTTCGCTGCCGGACCTGCTTCCATCGCACCACACCCAGCAGTGAGGGCTCCATACCCAGCATAATATTCTCCTGCACGCTCAGGTGAGGTGCCAGTGACAGCTCCTGATATATCATTGCCACACCGGCCCGCCGGGCCTCCAGCGGATTAGCCGGCAGGTACGACACGCCATCCAGCCACATCTGTCCTGCATCCGGCTTGACCGCCCCCGAGAGCACCTTCATTAATGTGCTCTTGCCGGCACCGTTCTCGCCCACCAGCGCCAGCACCTGACCCGTGGCAACTTCGATGCCCACGTCGTCCAGCGCCACTGTGGCACCAAATCGCTTACAAATCCCGCGCATCTGAAGTCGGATTACAGGTTGGTCGGAGTCTATTCGTTCAGCCATTTTTTGTAATCCGGCTCCAGCAGATTTTTGATGTCCGGGTCGTTCATATTTTCCGGGGTTGCCACTACCGAGCCGGTGTCGATTAGCTTAGGTACCTCCTCACCTCTCATGTGCGCCACCATAGTCTTAACCCCCAGGTAACCCATATTTATGGGGTCCTGCAGCACCAGCCCGTGCATCTGGCCTTTCCGCAGCGCCTCTACCAGCCGGTCAGAACTATCAAAACCTACATACTTGACCTTCCCCGCCAGGCCGCTGTCCTGCAGCGCCCGCAGCATTCCGAACGTTGTTGACTCATTCGGGCAAAAGATTCCATCTATCGTTAGAGTCCCATCAGGCGCTCGCAGCGAGGCCAGCAGGTTCTCACTTGCCTGGTAAGCGCTTTCCGTCGTTGCACCGCCGTACTGATTAGCGCTGACGACCTGGATGTCCGGGTACTTTTCTTTTAACACATCCAGGAAACCCCGTTCCCGCTCCATTGTGCTGGCCGAACCCTCCTGGTAGCGCAGCATAATGACTTTGCCTTTCCCGCCCAGGATTTTAGCCAACTGTTCGCCGCCCTTCCTGCCACCAACGTAGTTGTCTGTTGCTACGAAACTAACGTAATATTCGCTTTTAAGACCGCTGTCAATTATCACCACCGGTATCCCATTGTTTACTGCGTCCCGCACCGGTGCCCGCAGTGCCGTGTCGTCCAATGGCGCCAGCACTATTCCCGACACCCCGCTAATGATAAAATCCTCCACAACTCTAATCTGCGAATCACGGTCATCCTCCTTCAGAGGCCCCTTCCAGATAGCTTCCACTTCCACACCGGCTGCTTTCAGCTCCTCCTGGGCCTTGATTGCCCCCGCATGAATTGACTTCCAAAAAACGTGGGTAGTCCCTTTGGGAATCACTGCGATACGAAGTTTACCTTTGCCTTCCTCCTTCTGCTTACAGCCAATCGCAGTAAAAACGATAGTTACGGCGACAAGCACAATTACACCTAATGCCTTTTTCATATTCTTAACTCCCTGAACTTTTCCTGATTACCGATTAATGCTTCGTAAGCCAAAAATAATAAATAATTAAGGGTCAGTAGTCAACAAAGTATATCCACACTGCTGCGGTCTTCCAAGTATTGAATTCTAAAAATCAGGCAAGATGAGCCTTTATATATAGTCCGTCTTCTCATCTTGCCGAAGTTTAAGCTTTTTTGGAAAGAAAGTATTTTCATACTGTTGACAAACCTCGCTCTCCGCTTTACCATAAGCGCCCGTTAGGATTTTCCAATACTGTGCAAAGGTTCTGGCGGTGTGAAGGTTTAGAAGTGAAAATTGTAGCTTGTATCCCTGCTCGCTTCAGTTCCACAAGGTTCCCGGGTAAAGTTCTCGCTAAAGATACGGGCAAATTTCTCATCCAGCACGTCTATGAACGGGCCTGCCAGGCCAAACTTATTGACAGGGTGATAATAGCAGCCGACGACAAGAGGATTGTCGATGCCGCAAAATCCTTCGGCGCCGAATGTGTTTTAACCTCAGTGAAGCACAAAAGCGGCACCGACCGTATCGCTGAAGCCGTTAAAAATGTAGATACTGATATAGTGGTCAATTTGCAGGCCGATGAGCCGGAAATCGACCCGGACAATATTGATTATGTCGCCCGACTGCTGATTGACCATCCTGATTATCCGATGGCCACGCTGGCAGCACCTTTCGAGAATGCCGAACAGGTAGCCGACCCAAACATTGTGAAAGTTGTCATTACGAGCATCGAGCGACGAGCGACGAGCGACGAACCCGGTCGAGCAATCTACTTCTCCAGAAGTCCCATTCCTTACGACAGGGCAAAAGCCGGCATAGGCAAAGTGCAGCAATACCTTCGGCATATCGGAATTTACGCCTATCGTAAGGAGTTCTTGCTGAAGATTACTTCTTTGCCGCAAACGCCACTGGAAAAAATCGAAAAACTTGAACAATTACGTGCGATTGAAAATGGCTTTGGTATATTAGTCGGCAGAGTCAAACATACCTGCGACGGAATTGATACCCCGCAGCAGTATGCAGAATTTGTGAAAAGATATAAAAAAGCCACAGACCTGTCCTGAGCGAACCTGTCTTGAGCATAGTCGAAAGAGTCGAAGGAGAGCACAGAGATAAAAATAAATGAACATAAAAGAATTGATAAAAAAGTTCTTCTTAAAAGTATGGAATAAAATTGAAGACCATCTTGCAACTATTGTAGCAGGTGTCATTATCTCTGCTTGTTCTGCCTTTTGTATAATTTTCTGGGAATGGCTAAAAACTATACATTCACTTGAAATGCCCGGCTGGGCTTGGGTAATAATTGCTCTCGGAATCTCAACGATGCCGGTATTGATAGTTTTTTTGATAATGCGTCAAAAAAAGGAAAAGAAAAAAGTACTTACTGGTGAAACTGATGTAAAAAACGCTTTGAGGCAATGGTTCAGAAAACGCTATGTCGAACACACGTTCTGGGCGATTATGGGGGACAAAAATGAGATTGTGCACTTTTCCAGCTTGGACCAAAAACTTGGCTTGGCGCCAGGTAGTGCTAAACGCTATTTAGAAGATGTTGTTGAAGAATTTGGCTCTTGGCGAACGAAGAATGAAACACAGGTTACGATAGAAATAAGCTGTATATAAAAAATGAATTCTCTATGCTCTCTCTATGTTCTCTTAGAGCTTTTTATTGTATGGATATATTTATAATGAGTTTGGGTGTTTTAATAGCGATTGGCAAATATGTTATTGAAAATGGCTTTGGTATTTTGATCGGCAAAGTCAAACACACCTGCGACGGCATCGACACGCCGAGTTTGTGAAAAGATATAAAAATAGCCACAGAGGACACAGAGAAAGATATAAAAAATAATAAAATGGAAATTGATGAGACAATAAATAAGTGGCATGAAGAAACCCTGAATTGGATAGAAAAAAAGATCGGGCCAAACAAATCAAATGCCGATGAAAGCGACAAATTATGTATTTGTGCGGTAGCAACATGCAACCAGTATTGCGCGGCGATTCTTAAGTTGCTACATAATGATTGCGAATATCCAGCAAAAGCCCTTATGAGATGTTTAGGCGAATTGAATGCAAAACTTGCTTGGTCTCTTACAGAATGCCAAGACAACAAGGATAATACCCCTGAAGCAGTCATAGAAAGAATTCGCAGATGGATTATGACAGCTAATTCAAAGGGAATAAAGCTTTTGGAAGAGTCAAAAGAAGTAATGCGTCCCGAAGACAAAGAAAAGCATGAAAAAATTTTGAGCGACCTAAAAAAAAGCCATGAGGAGTATAAAAAGTCTAATATTAAAGAAATGCCTACATTGGTAGACATCTTCAAGCAATTGGGTGATTTGTACTATAACGAGATTCGCCCAGCTTTTTATTCCATATTTAATGATGCTGTTCATCTTGATCCGGCGAGCATGAGCGCTATTTATGGTTCTCTACCACAAGGACGCGATGAACTAGAAACATACTGTGTGGCTTTCGCTTACAATATCAATTCTCTAATAAGACTGAGATATGATTTGGATACTAAACAAATCAAAAAAGAATACGACCGAATAATGCGAAATTGAATATAAATATTCTCTCTGTGTTCTCTGTGCTCTCTGTGGCTAAAATAATAAGAAAATCTCTGTGGCAAAAAAATAAGGAAAAGATATGGCGAAAGATAAAGACTTGTTAGCTTCTGTCAGTGATGTATCGACTGAAAGTGAGTTTTTCTCGCCGATGCCGGCGGGGTATAAAAAAGGAAAGACCCGATATGTCTTTGTTATGGGCACGGTGATGAGCGGCTTAGGCAAAGGGATATTTTCATCGTGCCTTGCCAAACTTATGCAGGATAAAGGGCTAAAAGTCGCTCCGATAAAACTCGAGGGCTATCTAAACGTTGACTCCGGCACGCTAAATCCATTCCGGCACGGCGAGGTCTTTGTGCTGGACGACGGTATGGAATGTGATATGGACCTGGGCACTTATGAAAGGATGCTCGACCAGGATTTAAGCCGGGCAAATTTCGTCACAAGCGGGCAGATATTTAGCTCGGTGCTGAATAAGGAACGCCACGGCGACTATCTCGGCAGAGACGTCCAGATGATTCCTCACGTTACCGGCGAAGTCAAGTTGAAACTACGTCAGTTGGCAGCCGACACCGGTGCCGACATAGTGTTTGTCGAGATTGGCGGCACGGTCGGCGACCTCGAAAACGCCTACTACATCGAGGCGATGCGCGAGCTGGCCTACGAAGAAGGCCCCAACAGCAGTTGCTTTGTCGCCCTGACATACATACTCGAACCAAAAACTTTAGGCGAGCAAAAATCAAAAGCCGCACAATTAGGCATAAAGCAACTGATGCAACTGGGTATCCAGCCGGACATCATCGCCTGCAGGGCAGCAAGTCCCGTTACCGAAAAGGTCCGCCAGAAAATCAGCGTTTACAGCAATGTCCCCTTTGAGCGAGTGCTAAGCGTCCCCGACTCAGCCAGTATCTATATGATACCTGCGATGTTAAGAGACGCTGGCCTCGACTTCGCTGTCTTACGACTGCTGAAAATAGAGGATAGAATCAATCTGCACCACGAGCGCAAGGCCTGGACACAGTGGTGCGATTTCACGGATAAAATCGGCGCCGCCAAGCGCGAAGTAACTGTCGGCATCACGGGCAAATACACATCCGTCCGCGATAGTTACGCCTCGATAATCAACGCCCTTGAGCACGCCGGCACCGCCCTGGGCTGCAAAACAGAAATAAAATGGATTGAAACAACCAGCATCACAGACCAAAACGCAGCCGAAAATCTTAGTAACGTTGACGGCATCATTGTCCCCGGCGGTTTCGGCACGCGAGGTGTGGAAGGAAAAATCGCCTGTATAAAATTCGCCAGAGAAAATAAACTCCCCTATCTGGGATTGTGTTTCGGCTTTCAAATGGCCGTCATCGAATTTGCCCGCAATGTCTGCGGCCTTACAAAGGCCAACAGCACCGAGATTGACGCCGATTGTACCGAGCCGGTAATTAGTACATTGCCCGAGCAAAAAGAAATAGAAGGGCTGGGGGGAAGTATGCGATTAGGCGGACAGGATATAGAGTTAAAGCCCCAGACGCTGGCGTGGAAAATTTTTGGCAGGACAAATTCGGTTAGAATGCGATTCAGGCATCGTTACGAGGTGGACCCACGGTATGTAGAAAAGCTAAAAAAGGCCGGCCTTGTATTTTCAGGAAAAGCCCCCAATCAGCCGATTATGCAGATACTCGAACTGGCCTCTCACCCATTCTTTATGGGAACCCAGGCGCATCCCTGCCTGACCTCACGCCCCCTCAAACCGCATCCGATGTTTGTAGGGCTTGTGGCCGCGGCTATGCAAAAACACTATCCTGACGAAAAATTGCCCGATTGCATAAAAGCCACCCGTAAAATATGCAACTCCACCGCCTAAAAGCCGGTGCTGTCTGCGGCTCTTTTACCTTCCCCACACTATTGTTTTCCTGCAAGCTCTGATTTTAGCTTATCTATCTGCGCTTTGAGACTCTCGTTTTCCTCCCGCAGTTTCGAGTTTTCTTCCAAAAGAACCGTTGAAACATCGCTCACCTGTTCTTTGATATTCTCATCTGCCTTATCTTGCCAAAGCTTTTTTTCCTCCTGACATTTTGCGAGCAGCCCCTCTTGCCTCTTGATTTCCTTGCTGTGCAGCTCCTTTAATTTTTCGATTTCCCTGCTGCGCTGCTCCAATTCTTTCTTTAGCTCCATATTTTCAGCGGCTATAACTCTGCTCTTTTTTGCATCTATTTGTTCCTGCTCCTGGCAGCTTGCAATCAACATAACAACAATAGTGCCAACCGCCAAAACAAACATCTTCTGAGCTATTCCTTTCATTTTCATAATCCTTTCGCCTTAAATTTTTCTAAGAATTTCTAAAAACCGATAAGATTCGGCTTCTACTATATCGGCAACGGTCCTGCCGTCAACACTTTCATCATCCTTTTGCTATGATGGATGCCGTCGCCATCTGAAATTCCTGCTGGTCAGTTCAGCCAGCCGGTAACCAAACACTACTCGAAAAGCACTCTCATCTTTTCCTTATCAGCCGTCTTGATTCGGCTCTGCTCCGTCCAAACCGCTAAATCAAGACTATGCCGACAGTAACAATTGTCACTAACCAGTTCACTATCACCAGTCAAAACTGCTTTTATAAGCTTCAGGCAATTATCCGTTGCGGCTTTTAGATTCGCGATTATTTCTTTAAGCAGCGTCTGTTTGCTCGTACCCTCCTCATGTTCGCCTGAGGTGGACCAACAGTCATAATCACTGGCCAACGCAACAAGTGCATAGCAGATTTGTGCTTCTCTGGCTAACTTGGCTTCCGGCATAGCCGTCATACCAATCAAATCACCGCCCCAGGAACGGTGCATAAGTGATTCCGCCCGCGTGGAAAATTGCGGCCCTTCCATACATACGTATGTGCCCCTGGGATGTACCTTTACATCGATGCCTTTTGCCGTATTGATAAGTGCCTTTCGGAGTCGCTGGCAAACCGGCTTAGCCATCTCGCAATGCACAACTCCATAGCCACTAAAAAAACTATTTGCTCGCTTGAACGTCTTATCAATAAACTGGTCAACGATAACTAAATCCCTGGGGGCGATTTCCTGACGAAGCGACCCCACCGCCCCGCTGCCTATGATTGTGTGGACACCGAGTTTTTTCAGTGCGAAGATATTGGCCGCGAACGGCACCTCGCTCGGCGAAAGCTTATGTCCCTCCCCGTGCCGATTCAGAAATGCGACCTGCCTGTCGCCGAACCTACCGACTAAAATGGCTGTGCTCGGCCTGCCAAAAGGTGTGTCAATATCGTGAAATTCCGCATCAGTTATATGTTCTGCCAGCGCATCGCCAAGCCCCGTGCCGCCTATTATACCGACCAGCTCTTGTGTCATTTTCTGTGCCTCCTTGCTTTTACCGGCCACCATAGTAATTGCTGTGCACTATCACAGCAGATTTTTCTACTCTGTGGATGCTTTAGGTCCGCTTTGTAAGACTTTGCTTTCCGTTCCTGCGAGCAGTCTTTTTATATTTTCGCGGTGTCGGATGATGACTATCAGAGGTATCGCGGCTGCTGCGACAAGCAAGGGCGACAAATTAACGACATCCCAGCTTGGAGATAGAACTATCGTCAGAAGCAGCAAAAGAGGAAAGGCAACAGAAGCGACTATCGAAGATAGGGAAACGTACCGCCACACCAAAACGACCGCTACCCATATTGCAACGGTAAGCAGGGCACAAATTGTATAATATGGCCAGAGACCCAGTGCCACTCCAAAACTTGTTGCGACGCCCTTACCGCCCCTAAATTTCAGGTATATAGGAAAGATGTGACCCAGAATAGCAGCGCAACCTACTGCAAGCCAGAGCCAGAGCAAAACAACTCTCTGGGTGTGCGCCTCAGTGTACAGAGCTGTTTTAATAAAAAACATTGTTGCCAGCATTGGGGTTAGGCCTTTAAGCATATCGAGCAGGAAGCAAATATAGGCCCATTTTCTTCCCAGAGCACGGGAGACGTTTGTTGCGCCTATGTTGCCTGACCCTATCGAGCGCAAATCTTTGCCATGAGCTTTGACAATGAGCAGTCCAAAAGGTATCGAGCCGAGCAGATACGCCGCTATGATAGCAGGTGCAAAAATCGAATACATCATTTTTGACCTTTCGTTCGTAATACAGATTCGTAAACCGGTATCATTTGTTTAGCAACGTGGCTGATAGAAACTTTTTCCTTGAGATTATCTGCAATAATTGCTTCGGATGCCTTTCGGATATTGTTTGTATCTGTAAAATAGCCAATAGCATCCGCTAACGCCTGGATATCATCAGGTCCATCTATCACCCTGCCGTGCCGATTGTTGACGAATAGGTCCGCTGCGCCGTTAAACCTGGTGGTTATCACCGGCTTACCGGCCGCTATTGCTTCAAGAATGAATCTGCTGGATGGGTCATAGAAAGTAGGTAAGACGGCGACATCAATTATTGAAAGAGCGTTTTGAATGTCCCTGATAGGCCCTAAGAAAATGATTTTTTTGTGGACATCAAGTTTTTTTGCTATATGGCGGTATTTGTGTGTGCTGTCACTACCAGCCGCTATCAAGTAAGCATCCCGCTGCGTTTTATGGTGTGCCGCAACTAATCGCATTGCTTTTAGCAAAACAGATAATCCCTTCAATCTGAAATTGTTTGCCACGAATAAAAAGAAGATGGGGTTATCTGCTTCTTTAATGCCTAATTGCATCAGTATTTGTTCGCGGAGCTTGTTAGCTTCATCCGTGTCAATTTGTTTACCTATTTTTACGCCGTTAGGTATAACCACAATGCGCTCATCCCTGACAGCATAGTGTCGTCTGAACTGCTGGGCAACATACTCCGAAATCGCAGCGATTATCGGCCCGTTTGGCTTTTTACACAGCTTGCGTTCAGCCTGCCGAAGTACCGTTCGACGAACATTGGCAAAAGCCGTGAGCTTTTTAACGGATTCTATGAACCTATTTTGGTAACTGGCAGCATTACGCACAATCGATTCGGTATATGTCCCGCCGCGAGGCTGATAAACATCCGCAAACTCGAATGGTAAGACGCTGTGAATTATGTCGTAGCGGCTCTCGGATAAGTATTTTCTTAGTGCCTTTTCAAAGGTAAAGTAACAAGCACGCCTGCCGGGCCTATCCTGACATAAAATGTGAATATTTTTGCTGTTCGCCTGCCCCCGACAGTAGTATTCGGGGGTCGGCCCCTTTGCGGCAACTATGTCCACTTCAAGACCAAGTACCGACAACTCGGCTGCCAGCTCGAACACCGACCGCTCCGCTCCCCCGAGGGCTATATCTATCCGCTCTATTATGATTGCGACTTTTCTTTTCATAGCAAAATTTATCCGCCACACTGATTGGCGGATTCATCCTGACCCACTCAACCCGCAAAAGGGGCGATTCTGCCATGCTTTGTGTTATGCCGTGCCATCAGTTCCGCTTTGTTTATTACCTTACGAATAAATATCTTATCATTGTTTGTTAGGTCGCTATGTCCAGCATAGCCTATATAAAACCGCAGCCTATCAGTCCTCGAAAAATATCTGGCTGGGGCAGAATAATGCAATTGAGCGATATCTTTTATCCGGAATCGTTGGCGAAGCAGTGTTGGCTTAAAAGCCCGCGCCAGGTCTATTAGACAGAAACTACCGTTGTCACTGTAGTATATGTGGGAAAAGTAAAGGTCTCGATGACAATAATTTGTCTGGTGAAATTTTTTCACAAAAAACGCCAATTGAGCAATAAAACTCCTCCGCAATTTCAAGGTTTCGACTGTAGCAGGACCGTTGAAAAAGGGGGGTAATTCTCGTTCCAGGGATTCGGCATCTGGAATTTTTTCGGTGATTATGAAGCTTCTTTTCTCAAAAAACATTCCCCACTGCTGGCCATAAGAAATAATTTTGGGGGTATTTATGCCTTCTGCTGCCAGCTCACTTGCCGATTCGAATTCGTAGAAACCGCAACTTTTCCGGCTCCGATGGGAAAGCCAGTTCTCAAGTCGGACCGTGATTGGCGGTCTATCATAGCGTTTCAAAAATACTGTGGTTGACCCCGTTAGAAGTGGTCCCTCTTGTGGGACTGATGAATCCCGTAAGACCTCTGGTCTCTTACGGGATGAACCTTCGGCACAAACTTCTAACGGGGTTGATGGCGAATTGATTTCAAACCGCAGCCGGCTGCGGAATGAGGCAAGATTGTCTTTGGATAGGTTCTTAGCCGCATTAAAAGAAAAAACAGCATCGACAGAAACCAGCCCCAATTTGCTAAATGCCTCCTTATAATCAGCGTCCACAAAAAACGATTTTGAAGTCTCTGTAAATTCCTGACAGGCGCTAATTGTTTCTCGCCCCTTACCATTTTCGAGCAGCTTTCGGGCAGCGTTACAGACCGTCTCGACTGTGATTGCCTGCATACATAGAAGTCTTGGTTTTTTGCATACCGGCTTCTGGCAGGGTGCACAGGGGACATTGCCGACGATTTGAATCTCGTTTTCATAGCCGGTGTCCGTCCAGGCAGGGTCGTTTGGCCCGAAAAGGGTAATGACCTTACGACGTAGTGCTATGCCTATATGTCGCGGGCCCGTATCATTGCTTATTATCAAATCAGCCCTTGAAAAAAGCGTTTTAAGTTCAGCGATACTTACAGGTCTTTCTGCCAGGCTGATAAGTTTGTGCTTACTTGAACCACAAATTTCCCTGGCAATTTGTTTCTCAAAAGGGTCAGGTCCAACAGATACGAACACTCTCGCGTTGTAATTGCTGATTAACCAATCGGCTGTTTGTGCAAACCTTTCGCTTGACCAGCATTTGCTGGGGCCAAATGCTCCACCAGGAACGAATATAACAACTGGCCCCTGACAGATAGCCGCTTCCGGGAATCGGGACTCGAGCTTTTTCCTGGTTTGTAATTCGATAGGAACTTCGATGGTCCTGTTGCTTGTATCGGCGCCAAGCCGGGATGCTATTGCGAGATAGTAGTCAATCATAGAGATAGGCTTGAATTTGCCGTTGGATAGTTTCAGCGGATAAAGTTCGTCGGTGAGCAAAAATCCACGTCCTTCGCGGGCATAGCCAATCCGTGAAGGTATCCTCGCTAAAAAAGCGGCCAGTGCCGAGCCGAATGAATTCTTGAAAAGGATTGCATGCGTGAACTTGTGCTTTTTAAGTTCTCCGGCAATTGCAAAAGGATTGTCGTTCGGTTGCTCGAGCCAGTTATCGTTAAAACTGCCTGGCGATAGAAGCTGGCGAACCACAGGTTTGGCCAAAAATAAAATCTCGCAGGACTTAAAATAGTTGCGAATGGCCCGCAGAGCTGGTGTGCAAAGGATTGCATCGCCCATAGGAGAAGGAAGCCAGACTAAAATCTTCTGATTCATAGCTTGCATTTCGTATCTCGTACCTCGCTTCACGAGATACGCTTCAAGCAACTACTTTCGCCCCTGCATTACATATAAAGTAAGGGCCATCATCTGCAGGACCGCAGCAAACCCCAGCGCAATCAGGATTGAGTTGTCCTGTCGAGCTGGTCCCATAAGCAACCATACGGTTATCAATAAACAAAACATGGCACCAATTTGAACAACGCCGGCCATCAGTCTCGTTATGGAAAATTCACCGCTGAACATATTGGCTCGCTGCGTCCTTTTTAGTTGTTCGAGAATTGCGCTTAGCAACTGTATGGTCTTGTCGGAGGAAGTTTCCTGTTCGTATGGACTTGTTTGCGGCTCCGTAACTTCTGATTCAGGCGGTTCTTCCACAAGTTGCAAAACCGGTTCAGCAGCTTGCAAAACTGGTTCAGCAGCCTGCAAAACCGGTTCGGTGGTTTGCAAGACCGCTTCGGTAGTCATAGGTGCTGAATCAGTTTGACCAATAGGACCAGGCTCCATCTCGGTCTCCACCCCTGTCTCCACCTCACCGGAGCCGCGATGATACCTTTTTATGATGTTTACCGCCTCTTTGATATTTACAGCCCGGTGGTCTGGAACTGGCTCGCCCGGCCCAGACTGTTTTAGGTGTGAGGGGTGGTCTAATAATATGGTTTTGCAGCCGGCCCGTAAACCGGCCTCCACATCATTGCTGCTATTGCCGATGCACCAGGACTGGCCAAGGTCAATATCCATCTGCTCGGCAGCGGCCAGTAACATTCCGGGATTCGGTTTTCGCCAGTCGCTTTCCTTGCGGTACCGGGGGATAACTCCATCGGGATGGTAAGGGCAATAATAAATCTGGTCTAAAACAGTCCCCTTTTCTGCAAGCAGTTGATTTAAGCGGTTATGAATTTCATCAAGGACCTCCTCGGTGACAATTCCTCGCGCAACAGCAGACTGGTTTGTGACAACAATCAGCTTATATCCCATATCTTTAAGCTCGGTTAGTGCCTCAGCAACGCCATCTATCAACTTCACCTGGTCGGGATGATTGATATAGCCGGGGTCCTCAATTAGAGTGTCATCACGGTCCAGAAATATCGCTTTATTAGACATCTTTGATTCCGGTTTATTTTTTGCCTGGTTGTTTGCAAAAACTCTGTTCGACAAGGTCACAAACTATATGATAAGCAAGCTGATGCATCTCCTGGCTGCGAGCCGTTGATTCAGAACCGGCGCAAAAACAAATGTCGGCAATTCGTTCGAGCTTACTATCAGGCTTGCCTGTGAAGGCCAGCACACAAGCGCCTTTTTCCTTTGCTAACCGGGCGGCTTTAATGACGTTTGGCGAGCTGCCGCTCGTTGAAAAGGCCCACAAGATGTCACCTTCTCTAACCAGCGCCTCCACCTGCCTGGCAAAGACATCTTCATAAGCGTAATCGTTAGCAATGGATGTAAGTATGGAAGTGTCCGTCGAAAGTGCTACGGCAGCCAGGGCCTTTCGTTCCCTCTGGAATCTGCCCACCAGTTCCCCGGCTATATGTTGTGCATCTGCGGCAGAGCCGCCATTGCCGCAAAGGTACACACTCCTGCCTGCCTTCAGCGCTTTTATTACTGCCTGGGCGCCGGCAGCGATAGCTTTGATGCCGCTTTTCCGGATTTCAGCGAGCATCTTACTATGCGTTTCTATGGCCTTTGTAATCTGTTTTTTCGTGCTCTGATTCATCACGATTTGTTCTCAGTGACTTAATTTTTTCAATTGTCGCGCTTGAGCTTTTGCCTTCCACAAGCGGTGCAAGGATAACCTTGCCGCCGTATGATTCAACAAATTCGCGACCCACAACGCCTTTCTGTGCCCAGTCCTGACCTTTTACCAATATATCCGGTTTTACTTTTCTGATTAGACTTAGCGGGTCCGGCTCATCGAAAATCGTAACATAATCGACCGTTTCCAACGCAGCTAAGACAGCAGCCCTATCATACTGGTTGTTTATGGGTCGTTCAGGCCCTTTAATGACTCTTACCGAGCTGTCACTGTTTAACCCGACAACAACTATGTCACCCTGCTGTTTGCAGAATTTAAGAAATTCGATATGCCCCCTGTGCACAACATCGAAACAGCCGTTCGTAAATACTACGGTCTCTTTTTGCTTATGACGCCAGGAGAGTTCCTCGACCAAAGAATCGACCGAGCGCACCTTGCCGCTCTTGCTTCGATTTTGACCGACAATCTCATTGATAATCTCTTCGATAGTTACCGTTGCAGCGCCGAATTTCTCCACTTCAATCCCACCTGTCATATTAGCCAGTTGCATAGCGGTTTTATAATCACAATTGGCTGCCAAAGTTACTGCGAGTGTCGCCAGAACCATATCTCCTGCTCCGGTAACATCATAAACGCTCCGCGGGCGGGTGGGTATCATTTCACTTATATCTTCCGTCTTCAGATATGCACCATCCTTATCGAGCGTAATTACAACGGTGCTGAGCTTTAACTTTTGAGCAAGCTCCCCTGCTGCTCTATCTGCATCCTCTACGGTTTTTATCTCAAAGCCGACCGCCACAGAAGCTTCCTTACGGTTCGGTGTAATAGCAGTAGCGCCGGCGTATTTTGAATAGTCGCTGTTAAGCGAAGGGTCAACCAGGACTTTTTTATTTGCCGTCGTTGCCCACTGTATCATTTGTTTGCAGACCGCTGGTGTGAACAGCCCTTTGTTATAGTCCTGCAGACAGATAATATCGGCCTGGGGCAAATGATTCTTATAGACCTGCAAAATCTTTTCATACTGCCGGTCAGAAAGCGGCTCTGCAGATTCCTGGTCCATCCTGAACAACTGCTGGCGATGGCGATGCTGTGCCATGCCTATTAGTCTTTGCTTGGTGATGGTAGGACGGTCAGTGACTTTAAGCAGGCCGGTGGTATCGGCCCCGACTTCTACCAGCTTTTTCTTAAGGACCTCGCCATTGTGGTCGTCTCCGATAACACCCAGGCAAAAAGGCAGCCCCCCCAGCGCGGCTACGTCAGCGGCCACGGAAGCAGCACCACCGCAGCGGTATTCGGTCTCGATAACTTTCAACACCGGCACCGGGGCCTCGGGACTAATCCTCAAGGCATCCCCATAGATATAAACATCGAGCATAAAGTCGCCTGCGACCAAAACCTTCGGCGAGCCGAGATTCGTTACCGTTTTTAATAGCTTTTCATACATAAGAGCATAAGTGCAAAAGAGCACAAGACCATAAGTTAAGCACCATTTCTTTTCTGCATTTTACCTGTTAGGGTATCTTCAATCAACTGTGTTATTTTATCCTCTCCACTGATGAATTTTAGCTCAATTGCAAGATATGCAAGAGGTATTGGTGGTAGGAAATCGAAAATCGAAAATCGAAAATCGAAAATGATTTTGGTCCAGTCTTTCTGTGTTGTCAGTACCAAACCCGCCTTGAGAACTCTGGCTTGTTCGCAGATAGCAGCTATGTCAGCATCCGTATAATGGTGATGGTCATCATAGATTTTTGAGCCGACCAGCTCGGCCCCGATATTTTTGATTGTGCCTAAAAACGACTGCGGATTCCCTATTCCGCAAAAGGCAAATACACTCCTGCCCTTCAACTGTTCGATGCTTATTTCTTTGCCGTCCGCAAGTTTCGCACAAACAGGCCTGTGTATCGACCTTGCAATTATCATATCTGGATTGACCCATTGCAGCTTTTCTTCGAGCTTACTCAATTTGGCTTCGTGAATCTGGTCGCATCTTGTAATAATCACAGCGTCCGCTCGCTTTAGTGAAGTGATTGGCTCTCGTAGCAGACCTGCCGGCAGCATCCTGCCGTAACCGAATGGGCAGGTTGCATCGATTGTTACGATGTCTATGTCTCTGTGCAATCGTCGATGTTGAAATCCATCGTCCATAATAAGCACTTTAGCTCCGAACCCGGTAATGGCTTCGGTTGCCCCCGCAACACGGTCCGGATTGACAACTACCTTGGCCTGCGGACAGCTTTCGGCCAGAATTTGCACTTCGTCTTCATAGTTTTGATTCTTGATTTTTGATTTTTGATTTGCTTTGTATCCTCTCGTAAGTATCACACATCCAGATTTTTGATTTTTGATTTTTGATTTTTGATTTATTATGTTGCATAGCCATACAACCAGTGGCGTTTTCCCTGTCCCGCCGACCGTTATATTCCCGATGCTGAAGACAATCGCATCTACGCGATGTGTTTTTAGCCAGCCGCTCGAATACAGGAAATTGCGCAGGCCGACAGTGGCTGCGTAACCCGCCGCGGCAATTTGCAGAAATAGACGCAAAATCACTGCTCCTGCGCCGCTGTTTTCGCCTGAAATCAATTTGCGATAGGTTTCCTGGTTCAACGGTAATATCCTTTTTCAGCAATTGTTTCCCGTGACAAGGACATATATGCTACACCTAAACCTTATTTTTTGCTACAAAAATCAGCCTCTGCAAAAATGGGAAAATGGGGCGTGTGCTAAAACGCACCCTACAAAACTGATGCGGTTATTGTGTAAGAAAATAATATTTATTTTTTTGTTGCATAACTGGAGTTTTATGCTATAACCCTTTTGTACAGGGTTATTCTTTCATCTCTCAAGAGTACCTCCTGGCAGATTGAAATGAGAGGTATTATTTATGCGCTCTGGAAACAGAGCCAAGGAGAAGTACAGTGAGTACAGGTAAAGTAAAATGGTTTAACGCAAGTAAGGGCTATGGATTTATCACTCCGGATGATGGCGGCGACGATTTGTTCGTCCATCATTCAGAGATAAAGACCTCCGGCTATGCGACTCTCGATGAGGGTCAGGCAGTCCAGTTTGAGGTTGGACAGGGCAAAAAAGGCCCCTGCGCCACCAACGTATCGCCCGCCTGATAAAGGTCAAAGCGTTCAAAAACCAAAAGGCCCCGCAACTTGCGGGGCCTGTTTTATTTCATCAAAAATTAAAAACCAAAGTGCAAAACTATCATTCTAAACTTTTGCTATGCGCTTTATCTAAGGTATCTAACATCCTCGCACAATCTTCTTCCGTATCGAGACCCTTCATCTTGGTATACTTACTATAAGATATTGCCTGCTCAAAATGGTATCGGGACTTCTCGGCATTGCCCATCTGCTCGTATAGTCTTCCAAGTCTCGCGTGTGAAAATACCAAATCTATATCTGGAGAAAGTATAAAATAAGGGTTCTCAACCCCTGCAGGACTGCGTTCCTCTTTCACCTCGTTCAATGTCTTAATGTAGTTCACTAATGCCCAAACAGCCACTTCATTCGGCTGATTATAATATGCGTCCTCAGCGGCCTCTCCAATTTTGAAGATTTCTTTCTCCTGAAGCATAAACATAGCTGGGGCCAGTTTGCGTCCATAGTTAGCCATGCTTAGAATGACACCTAAGACAAAACCAATCACAAGGCACAGAACAACCAATCCAATCTTTTTCCACATAATCTACTCCCTCATAGTGCACAGCACTATCCGCCATTTTGCATCCTTCGGCTTTGCTCAGAACAGGTTTTTGATATTTACCTTTTGATTTTTTCTATAATTGCGTCTGCCATTTGGCTTGTGCCGACGGCGGTGGGGTCGTCACGGTCCTCTTTCATATCATAAGTTACGTTCTTGCCCTCGGCGATTACCGCAGCGACGGCTGCCTCAAGTTTGTCGGCTTCTTTTGTTTTGCCAAGATGCCGGAGCATAAGGACTCCGCTGAGTATCAGGGCAGTCGGATTGACCTTATTTTGGCCTTTGTATTTTGGAGCGCTGCCGTGCGTGGCCTCGAAGATGGCTGCCTTTTCGCCGATGTTAGCGCCGGGTGCCACGCCAAGTCCGCCGACCAGTCCCGCACAAAGGTCGCTTACTATATCGCCGTAGAGATTCGGCAGCACGAGGACGTCATAAAGCTCCGGCTTTTGAACCAACTGCATACACATATTGTCAACAATTCGGTCTTCAAATTCAATGTCGGGATACTGTTTTGCAACCTCCCGGCTTACCTCCAGCCACAATCCATCTGTAAATTTCATAATGTTGGCTTTATGGACGCTTGTTACTTTTTTTCGCCCCATCTTGCGGGCGTAATCGAATGCAAACCGCACTATTCTCTCCGTCGCCCTGACTGAAATTGGCTTTATGCTTATGCCGGAATCCTTGTTTATCTTTCGGCTGCTGTGTTTATTCAGCCAGTCGATGATTTCCGCCGTGTCGTCACTGCCTTTCTGGAATTCGATGCCCGCGTAGAGGTCTTCGGTATTTTCGCGCACAATCACAAGGTCGATATTGGAGTATCTGCTCCGCACGCCTTTATAGCTTTTACATGGCCGCAGACACGCGTATAAATCGAGCGTTTGGCGAAGATACACGTTTACGCTTCTATAACCTTTCCCGACCGGCGTGGTGATTGGCCCCTTTAGCGCAATACCGTTTCGTTTGATTGATTCAAGTGTTGCATCCGGCAGGACTGTTCCGAGCCGCTCCAATACATCCGTCCCTGCTTCGGCTGTTTCCCAATTGATTCCCGCCCCTGTCGCATCGATACATCTGCGGGCAGCTTCTACAATTTCCGGCCCAACCCCATCACCAGTAATCAAAGTAACATCAGCCACTTTTCAATACCTCTTATAAAGTGCCTATGGTAACTTTTGGTGGCAAAGCTGTCAATAAATAGAGGTTTCCCTGCAAAAAGTTGCTCAACCGCCGGGTTATGCTATAATAATCCTCTATAACTTTTGCCGACAGGAGGTCAAAAGTGAAGTTATATCTTGTCCAGCACGCAAAGGCCGTTTCAGAGCAGGCCGACCCCCAGCGCCCTCTGACCGAAGAAGGATTCCGGGATATACGCAAGGTTGCTGCGTTCATCAAGCCTTTGAACTTATCTATTGATTACTTGTGGCATAGCCCAAAGTTACGCGCTATGCAAACGGCGGAGGTGCTGGCAAAAGCAATCACCATAAAGAATACCAGTACCGCCCGTGAAGGTCTTGCCCCGAATGATGATGTTAGTGCAATCCAGGATGAGCTCCTTGCGATGGAAGAGGATGTGATGATTGTCGGGCACCTGCCTTTCCTGAGCAAATTGGCTTCTCTGCTTTTGGTCGGTTCTGAATCGGCAGATACGGTGGCGTTTAAGAACGCCGGCGTCGTTTGCCTGACCTTGCTGGAGAATAATCAATGGCAAATCGAATGGATTGTGATACCGCAGCTTATTTTAGAACCCCCATTTCCCGGTTGGTGACAGGATGAAAGGTCTCAAATGAAAAGGTTATCTATTATACTTCTCGTTGTAATGGTAATCCTGCCCTCCTGCGCGATAAACAAGGAGAAAGAAATGGCAAAAGAGAGTAGGCCTTCTGTGTTCCTTCCGAAACCTATTAATGACGACTGGAGTAAGTGGCTTGTCGGCGAGTGGGAAGGCTCTGGCGAATCAAATGCGGGAAAAGGTAAAGGGTGGGTGCAAATAAAGCTGGGTTTGAACGGCCAGTTCCTGATTATGAAAGGCGAGGCCGAAATAACCCAAATAACTCCCGAACAGATACAATACCTTAAAGAGACTTTGCACGCTTCTGATGAAGAGATCGAAAGATTTCAAAGTTCGACTTTCAAAAGTCTGGAAATTCACACCATTGACCCGAAAACCAGCGAAATTATTGGCTATTTGTTTGACAGCTTGCGTTGTATAGCCAAAGGCACAGGTAAACACCAGGGAAACAAAGAAATTATGCAATGGCAATGGTCCGGCTCCGGACAGGGGACTTCCATCCGCATCACAGAAAAAATCAATGACAATAAGCTTATTGTTACTGAAAAATATACCCTGCCGGATGGCAGTATAATGGAGGATAAAGGGGAAATGACTCGCAAGAATATATCAACCGAAAAGTAAATCTAAAATAACTAAAAGTCGCTTAATTTATTGTTGTTTTTTGTTCTGTTCTATTATTACGGGTAAAAATTGTTATAAAATAAGCGGCATAAACATAGTTAGCTGAGATTTTGGATTTTAATGGTCCAAGGAGAAGCTGTGAAAATACTACCACAAATTGGCTCGCTGACCTTCGTGCTTGGGTTGTTGGTTGGCTGCTGTGACCAGACCAGAAAAAGGAGGTAGAAATGAATCGTCGGGAATTTTCGAAAAATATGTTGGCACTTGGCACGGGTGTTTGTGCCGGTTCGGCAGTGGGCAATCCCGCAGGAGCAGGGAGCCGGTCTGGGGACTATTACGAGGAGCCGGTGAGAAGATTGCCTGTCAGAAAATTCGATGTCGTTGTAGCAGGTGGCGGTACGGCGGGTGTCGTAGCCGCTATAGCCGCGGCGCGCCATGGCGCCAGAACCGTATTGATTGAGCTAAAGGGGTATCCGGGCGGCACCGTCACGGAAGGTGGAACTGCGCTTCACAGCTTCTATAACCTGTGGAAAGCGTTCCCCGGCGTTGAAAAACGCCAGGTTGTGCGCGGCATTCCACAGGAAATTATCGACCGCCTTGCGAAAGTCGGGGGCACATCCGGCCACGCAGAAATGTCCCAGGGGTACAATTATGATTCCGTATGCACCGCAATTGACACGGAAATGTACAAACTCGTCACCTTCGAAATGCTCGCTGAGGCAGGCGTTTTTATTTGCGTGAATACGCTTTTAGTCGGAGCGATTATGGATGGCTCGCGAATCAGGGGCGTCATCACCGAGAGCCGTTCCGCAAGGGAGGCGTTCTACGCCAAATCATTCGTGGACTGTACCGCCTACGGCGACCTTTCCGCTTACGCCGGCGCAGACTTCACCGAGCCGAACGACTATCCGGTGGCAAACAGTATCGGCGTCGCCAATGTGAACGTTGAGAAATACTACGAGTTCCTCAAATCTCACGATGCTGTGACTCAGCTTGCCGAGGGCTGGCGCAGCGGCAAAGATGGGCAAATCGTGCGACTCGACGGCAGGAGCGTCAACCTTCCCGCCGGATTCAAAGAGCAGGCGGACAAAATCGATATGTCAATGGTCACAACCACGGTTCACGACAACTACTTTATGTTCATCAAGCTTAATTTCAAAATGCCCGTCAGTCCCACCAACAGGGATGAAGTGGCCAAGGCGGAACTCGAGCTGAGAAGGCGTCAGGCCAAAGCCATAGAGCTATTCAGAAAATACGTTCCCGGCTGCGAAAAGGCATTTATCGCCAGGACCAGCCCACGGCTTTGCATCCGGCGAGGCCGGCTTATCACCTGTGACTACGACATATCTCATGAAGATGTCATTGAAGGCAGACATTTCGATGATGACGTGATGGTCTATGGCTTTCACGACTCTGCGCCCAGCTTGCAGATAAAAAATGGTGGCACGTACGGATTACCCTATCGAGCGCTGTGTGTAACGGGAATCGAAAACCTCCTGGCGGCCGGTATGATGATTACCTCCGACCATAGAGCCCACATGTCCACCAGAAATACGGTATGCTGTATGGGACAAGGCCAGGCAACCGGCACGGCGGCGGCTCTTTGTACCGACAAAAACTGCGGAACGCGCGAGCTTCCATACGCCATTTTAAGGAGGGCTCTCGAAAAAGGCAGTGTATATTTTGAAAGTTAACACGTAATCGCACAGGTCTTCGCGCTAACGGAATTGAATATCGGAGACAATCTTGAAGCGATTTTTCTCATTACCCGGCTTGCAACGGCACAGAGATATCAAGCAATTCGAGAAAGATGTATATGACAATTGGGCCAGCGTTTCTTCGGTCAGCGAGGTCTTCGAAACCTAATTGAAAGATGTGGTTTTCAGTTCATTGTGCAAAAACGTATCGCTTTCTTTGCACGGTACACTATGGCACTAAAACCTCACTCAACACAGTCTTTACACAAAGTGGATTCAGGGTAAAATACTTGAGCTGCCCCGGTTATATTGTATCGGCGAAATACATTATGACAGTTTATGCTAACGATTGCATAAAGCTAATGCAGGTGCACATAATGTCTTGAAAGGTCAGTTTTAAGGAGTAAATTCTAATGGCAAATCATGGTAAAAGTGGAATGGCTCGAACAAAAATTACGGTGTCATACGAGCAGAATGCTGTTTTGCGAGTTGCATTCGCGGGCTGCCTGATGGCTTTTGTTTTGTCGACGGCGTGTTGGGCCGTTACTGAAGGCGGCAATGTAAATATCACGCCCTTCGGCGAGCTTATGAAATGGGAGGCAGATGGAAAAGACTACGGCGTAATCTGGGAAGATTCCCGTGACATCTTCCGCGTTGTCGTAAGGTTTGATGATGTAAATGCCGTTCCGAAGCCGGAGGACATTAGACTTGAATACTGGCAATCAACTTGGCCTAACTCCCGCATTCCTCGCAACAAGCCCTCCGGTGCCGGCGACTCCGGCTGGCTTAATGTCGGCGACTGGTTTCAGGGCAAGTGGCGCAAGGCCGATACAAAATTGCAGGTCGATGGTTCCACTTACACTTTCACATTCAGTCCGCTCAACACAAAAGAATTTCCGGATATGAAGGATTTTCCTGCGGAGTATCGCTCGACAATGAAACTTCGGGTGATTGGTGATGCGCCGCTTCCAAAAATTGAGGCGATTGAGGCCTACACAGATTCGACCTGGGATAAGCTGCAGTTCGAAGCCGAATGGGGAGCAACCGCCGGACAAACGCAGAGCTGGGACGGGCGACTTGAAGTCTTTAACGGCGTAATTCAGCAAATTCAGCCGATTTCTGCAAGCAGCGATGTCAAAATCGGCACGGAAAATAAATGGACGTCAGCGGTAGAAAAAAAAATGGATGGCATCCGCGCTGACATTTTATTTGCAAAGACAAATGCCTACAATTCGTTTGATGAAACTGTTGTCACCGTGCGGACCGCCAGCGAGACCTTTTCTTTCGCAGCTTCGGATTTAATCAAGCACAGCTACATCTTCATCCCGGACTTCGGTGTCGTCATTCGTAAGGCCGGCGACGACATGACATACACCTCGGCTGAAAAACTCTGGAAAGAAAACAGCGATAAGAATATCTACCGGCGGGTTTCAAGCGTTCCCGAGCAGACGTTTCCGAACGCCTGGAAGGATATACCTCAGAAAGAACCGTTCTATATCCCGCTCGGCTTCGATGGAGGCCGCCAGTATTTCGGAGTCGAACCCGATGGCAGCATATTCTGCCGCTTCGGCTGGCTTCATCGCATCCCTGGCAAGGATACAAAACGCTGCCTCTTTGACGGCGATTCGGTCGACTACAGTTTCGGCCTCGCTGATGCAAAATTAGTTGACCGGCAGCTAATAGATGGCTGTTTGCCTATGATAGTCGCCGCGTGGGAACGCGATGGCGTCCGCTATCAGCAGACCGCTTTCGTAGCTCCCTTCGATGGTGTGCCGAAGGCAGGGGAAGCAATCTATGCCGATGACACATTGGTCTTGGTATCGAGATTTGAAATCGCCCGCGCCGGCGACAAAGATGCTGATGCCCGGCTCGATATAGACATAGATGGTGAACAACCAGCCATTGATGATGGTTTTGTTTTTGTTGCTGGCACGCAGCCAAAGCGTCTGCGAATGTTGATTACTTCTTCTGACCGCACAGATAGCTACTCCGGCGAGGCAAAAGACAAAAAGGTTGCCTATAGAGCTAAGCTTACCACCGCTAAGCCGAAGCGCACGCTTGATGTTGCGATTCCGTTTATCACACTAACCGAAAAACAAGAATGGGCAAAATTGCGGACTATCAAGTTTGACAAAGCACTCAAGGATGTCCGCGCATACTGGCAAAAGCGAGTCGATGAAGGTGCGCAAATTGTTACCCCTGAGCCGATGATAAATGATTATTACAAGGCGCACGTTTCACACCTGCTGCTCAATACCGACCGCGAAGTGGGAACCAGCGACCGTTATGTCGCACGGGTGGGGACATTCTCTTACGGTGCATTCAGCAATGAGTCCTGTATGATGGTCAGCGACCTTGACCGCCGCGGCTATCACAAACGAGCCGAACAGGCACTCGAAACCTGGCTGCACTACCAGGGAACGGAAGCTCTGCCGGGCACCTATTCCAGCCACGAAGGAGTGTTCTATGGCGCCGGTAACTATGAGGATGGCGGCTACAACCAGCACCACGGATTCGTCCTCTGGTGCCTCGGCGAACACTACTTCTACACTCATGATATTGACTGGCTAAAAAATGCAGCACCAAAAATCATAAAAGGCTGCGAATGGATTATAAACCAGCGAAAACGCACAATCGTCCAGGCCGACCACTCCCCGATACAGGCAATTGAGAAGGGTTTGCTGCCTGCCGGCTCGCTGGAGGATATCAGGGATTGGCGATGCTGGATGTCAAATAACGTCTATTCCTGGTGGGGAATGAACAATGCCGCCGCCGCCCTAAATGATGCAGGTCTGCCCGATGGCAAGCGTCTATTAGAAGAAGCTGAAAGCTACCGAAAGGATATTCTAAAGGCATTTACTGAGGCGATGCAGCGGACACCGGTTGTAAAACTGCGCGATGGCAGTTGGGTACCCCACATCCCGCCTGATGTGCACAGACGTGGCCGAACCTTCGGTTGGATTACCGAAACACTCGAAGGACCAATCCACCTGGTTCGCACAGGACTTCTCAAACCCTGGGACAGGATGTCAACCTGGATAATCAAGGATTTTGAAGATAACCTCTACATCTCCGAGCAATACGGCTATAACATCACTGGCGAAAAATTTGAGCGGTATTGGTTCAGCAGGGGCGGCATATCTATGCAGGCGAACCTCTTGTGTAATCCGATTCCGTATCTATTGCGTGATGAGCCGAGACACTTCCTCCGCGCCTACTTTAATGCCTTTGCGACAAGCTACTGGCCCGACACGCGTATGATGACAGAGCACGCCCTTCCAAATATCGGCGACCACCGGGGCGACCACTACAAATCCTCCGATGAAGCCAACTCGACTTATTGGCTTCGGTTGATGTTCATAGAGGAACGCGGCGATGAATTATGGCTCGGCGCAGCAATCCCGCGTTATTGGCTGGCCGATGGCCAAAAATGCAGCATCGAAAACGCCTCAACCTATTTCGGCCCGATGTCGGTCAAGTTCGAGTCGAGTGTTGCTAAAGGTCGAATCGAAATGACTCTCGACCCGCCTCGCCAAAATCCGCCGAAGAAAATCTTTGTCCGTTTTCGCCACCCGGAAGGCAAAAAGATAACCCGCTGCGAGATCGACGGCAAAGCGTATAAAAACTTCGACCCCGAAAAAGAATGGGTCGTGCTGGATGAGTGTCCGAAGAAAACGACTCGAATTGTCGCATATTACCAGTGAGATGCTCTGAGTAGTATCTCACGTCGTAGGGTCCGAGACCAAAAGGAAAAACCCTGCCGGTTACACGGGGGCTTTTAATTCAGGAAAGCGTTGCTATGCACACCTTTTCGGACTTGCTTAAAAAGTTATCCGCATTAAAATAACACTGGTTTACTTCATAAGTCGGTTAGGTTGAAAGGAGGCACAAAATGACTGAGGACATTATTGGAAAGGTTTCAGATTTCTTTGCACGTCCCGTTGTTGCAGGCATTGAATTGACTGCTCCCTTAAATGTCGGCGATAAAATCCGAATCAAAGGCCACACTACCGACCTTGAGCTGACGGTTGACTCAATGCAGATTAAGAATGTAAATGTTACGTCGGCAAACGCAGGCGATTCAATTGGCATAAAAGTCTCCGACCGCGTCCGTGTAGGCGACCTGGTTTACAAGATTACAGAATAACCATCCACCTTGCGTGTCATTCCCGCGCAGTGCCTGCCCTGCGAATTGGGGAGCTTGCCTGTGGTGAGCGAAGTCGAACCATTGAAGTGAGCAAGGTCGAACGGGCGGGAATCCATTTTACCCGCCGCTTGCCCCTGTGCCTGCTCTCACCTCAGCACACAAGTTTTTGCACGATACGCATCCCGAACTGGCGACACGTTCCGCAGGGCGATTCCATTCGGCAGTTCGCTTAACTCGAACCGGACCTAATCCTGGAGCGGGTTTCCGGACGCGGCTATTCGGACCTGGGCCGTTGCGCCGGCGGGGGTTTTACAGGTTTTTGGCCGAGGTTTTTCACCGGGGCCTCGGATTTCCCGCGCCCGATTACCGCAACCTTAAGGTCTTTTGCGGGAACAAGATGCCGGTAGATAAACGCCTGCATCATATCATCCGCCGGTATGGCCGGCCGCACGATTTCTCGCCCCTCGATTACTGCGCGACCTTCTATGCTCAGGCTGATGGGTTCCTTCGGCGGCATCGGCGGCACCTTCAGCGTAAGCCGCACCTGGTCCTGTTGAGCCGGTATCTGGCCGCCGTTTAACTTGAATCCCGTCGGCGCGTCCCTCAACACGAGCGCGATGTCATCGGAAAACCCGTCCTTCCGCAGGGCGTACACAGTAAGGGGGACGGTGGCGCCGGCGCGGGCGTTGATAGTGGAGGGCACGACCCGCAGCTCGAAATCGGGTTGTGGCAGACTGATGCGTAAGCGGTAGCCATAATGCTCGCCGCCCTTGTGTTGTGCATCGCCTAAGTGAAGATAATAGGTCCCGTCAGCCGGCAGCGTGGTGCTGAGGAAAGAGTCCGCATGGTGCGTGGTCAGCCCCGCTCCCTTGTCCTCATGATCGTCATTGGCCGCCAGTTGTCGGCCGGTGGCATCGGTCAGTTTGAGCGCGGAATCCAGTGGAGAGTTCAGACGGCGTGCATAAACCTCCGTGACGATCTTGTCGCCGGCGCGACCTTCGAAGCGGAATACATCCCAGTCCCCGGGCTGGTCAATGCGTCCGTTCACAATGAGTGGAAGTTCGACCTGCTGGGCGCCGGCCTGCTTATTATTCGATTCCTGTTCGAGGCATTCCGGCAGCGTGTCCAACGCAAAGGGCACGCGGTTGGAAACCAGTTGCCCCTTGCGCACTGAAACCGGAAGAATTCCAGGCCCTTTGTCATTGGCGTCCAGTATCAACTTATCCGCCGGGAGATTCCAGCCCTTCATTTTCACAGTTGTCTGAGCGCCAACCTGCCCACCCAGCGGGAAGATGCTCGTCACAAACGGCAGCTCGCCCACAACGATGCGATAGACGAAATCCTCTCGTCCGCGGTAGATGGCGTCTTTGATCTCCAGCACGTATTCGCCGTCCTGGGGAATCTCGTAAAAGAGGACCGGATCGGGATGGAAACGGTAGTCGTCGGCGTAGGCCAGTTCATTTCCATTCGGATCGTAAAGCGCCAACGTGGCCTGAAACCAGCCGGGAACGGCGTCGGCCAGATACGGGATCAATTCCCGCGCACTCGCAGCCATGACCATCCTCGCGCCCTTGCTTAACTTGAGCCGAAAACGGTCCACATCGCCGGGCATAATCTGGCCGTTTATGACTATCGGCAGCAATGACGGCACCCCCGTATCTGCTGTCTTGTTGTTCGGTTCCTTCTCGGTATATTCCGGCAGTCGGCCCACGTGGAAAGCGACCGGATTGGACAAGCCTAATGCCGTCTTCAGCCTCAACTCCCGCTCACCAGGTTCAGCGTCCGGAGTCAGCACGACCCGGAGCCTGACGTCTTCGGCAAGCTGGGGATTGTCCCGATTTCGGTTTTTGGGATTGGCGAGCTTTTCCTTGATTTCGGCCATCTCCTTCTGCAAGGCCGCCCGGTCCGTATTGGGGTCCGGATTTCCGTCGGTGTTCGCTCCGCCGCCTACGTTGTTCTTCTGGTTGCCCTGCTCTGCGGGTTTCATAATCTGCTGCAGCTCCTTGAGTCTGTCTCTGAGCAGGTTGATCTCCTTTCCATTCAGCGGCTTGACGTGTTCGATGACAGTGGCTTGAACGCCCCCGCCGGAGACAACCATATCGGTTACGCCGTCAAGATACTGCCCGGCGAGCGCAACTTCGAACGTGGTGCCCTGCCGTCCGCCGGCAGGATAAACATAACCGATATTCGGGTTCCGCGATGCCCTGGCTATGGCTGCAACCGCCAGGGCTCTGGGGGCAACCGCCAGGACCACCGCCACATACAAAGCCGTCTGCCATCGAGACCGTTTCATTGAATCCTCCATCGCTTACATGATTTCTTTCAAGCGTCCGCCCATTTTCACACCATCCGCGGCGGAGGGCGTCACGCGGACGGTTAAGCCCTGGGGATGCGTCAGCTTCCCATCGGGATCAATACCGAGCAGCTCGTACATGCTGGCGATGAGGTCAACCGGATACACGGGCCGCTCCTTCACCTCTTCCCCTTTCGCATCCGAGGCCCCGACCACGCGGCCGCCTTTGAACCCGCCGCCGGCGACCACCGCGGAGAAGACCTTGCCATAATGGCCGCGTCCGCCGTTCCAGGGAGCTTCCCACTGGACTTTGGGGGTCCGGCCGAATTCGCCTCCCCACCAGACGATGGTGCTGTCCAAAAGGCCTCGGTCCGACAAATCCTGCAGCAGGGTCGCCATGCCTTTGTCCATTTCCGGTAGTTTTCGGCGCATGGCCTGGAAGTGCTCCTTATGCGTATCCCAGCCTTTGTAATTGATGGTGACGTAAGGGACCCCGCGTTCGACCAGCCGCCGTGCCACCAGGCAGGATTGACCAAAGGTGTTGAGGCCGTACTGCTCTCTCATTTCCTTTTTCTCGTCCGAAAGATCAAACACCTTGCCCGCATCGCCCAAAATCAGGTCATACGCCTGTTTTTCACACTGCTCCGAGGCCACCAATTGCGGATCACCTTTCATGGCTTGCCCCAGCGTGTTCAGCTTGTTGAGAAACTCTCGCCGATCTTTCTGCCGCTTCTCGGTAATGCCCTGGGCAACGACGCCCTCCACGACAAAAGGCGTTTTCGCCGGGTCGCCGCCCGTGGCAAACGGTTTGTAGCGCGATCCCAAAAATCCTGCTTCGGAAAAACGCCCCTGCAGCTCGGTCAGCACAATGTAGGGCGGAATCAGTCCGCTGTATCCGGCGTCGTAGCCTTTGAACAGCGAGACCACGGCACCAACGCATGGATAGACCTGCCCACCGCCGGGCATCCGCCCGGTCTGAACCATATAGGACGCCGTCTCGTGGGCGTTCACCCCGTGCGTCATGCTGCGGATGATAGAATACTTGTCCGCCTGCTTGGCCAGCAGGGGAAGCAGTTCGCCAATCATGATGCCGTCCACATTGGTTGTGATCGGCTTGTTCAGCGGACCGCAATAGTCATTGCCCGCATCAGGCTTGGGGTCGAAGGTGTCGAGGTGCGCGGGACCGCCCCACATCCATATCTGAATGACTGCCTTGGCTTTAGCCGGTTGGGCTGCGGCCAGGGCAGGAAACCCCAAACGGTCGGCCAGCAGCAGCCCGGCCGCGCCGAAGAGGCCGCGGCGTATCACCCCACGTCTGGAGATTAGCGTTTCGCCTATGCGTGGGACCTGGCTCGCCTTATCCGGACTCAGCAATCTGACATTAGGACTGTGTTCCATGCTCATATTTTCACCTTAGTCCTTCATGTTTATTCGGTCGTGCCATCAATGCTTGTAGAGAAACTCCGCACTGTTGATCAATGCCCAGGCGAGGTCCAACGCGGCCTCACGTCCTTTCACGCCGCCGGACTGGGCATACGCCGCAACGGTCTTCAACTCTTCATCCGTCGGGAAACGCGAAAGAATCGTCAGATACAACTCAGTCGTAACCTCTCGCGGATTCCTCTTGGATAGCATCAGAGGTTTAAGCTTAGAGCTTTGCTCCATCTTGCGCTGGATATGACTCGAGTTCAGCAGGTGCAGCCGTTGAGCGGCCGTGGGGCGATTGTTGCGCTCCGATTCCAGACCGGTGTCGCGCGGCGGACGCCCGAACATCTCGAGGAAGGAGCTGGTGATGCTGCCGTCCGCCAGCGCAATTGACCGCTGTTCTTCCGGAATGAAGGTAAATGGCTCCGGAATGGCGCTGGAATACTTCTCCGTCGTCCCGGTAATCTGGTTCAGGGCGTCAATCAGCACCTCCGCTTCCAGTTGACGCAATGGATAGTGCGAGAAGTTGGCTTCGCCTTCGGGTTTATTGGTCTTGGGAATGGAGGAAAGCTGGTACGTACTCGAGTTCAGAATCAACCGGTAGAGGTGCTTGAGGTCGTAGTGGGCCGAGATTAACTCCCGCTCCAGGAAGGCCAGCAGTTCAGGATTGCTCGGCGGATTGTCCGACCGGATGTCGTCCGGCTCATGAATAATGCCGCGTCCTAACAGCCAGGACCAGATGCGGTTCACAATGTTCCGGGTGAACCATGGATTCTTCGGAGCAACCAGCCAATCGGCAAAAACCTCACGCGGGTCTTTGTCCGGGGACAGCCGGGCCGGGGTTCCATCCGGAAAGGTCGCCGCCGGCGCGGTTGCCTCGTTCGGATCGAAGTAAACTATCTCCTCTTTCCATTCCACCGTGGACTTGTAGGCGACCTGCGAGAAGAAGGCCGCCATCCCTAACAACCGGTCTTTCTCCCATTTCTCCGCCCGCACCCCCATGAACGTCAGCGCCACGGCCTGGGCGATGGCCTGCGGCTCCTTGCTTTGAATGGCACGGTAGAAATTGACCTGGGGCACACGGAAATTACTGCCGCTGGCCGTGAGCATCTCCCGGACGAACCGGTCATACGGCAGGTTCTCCTTGATGCAAGCCCGAATCCAGCGGTGATACCCCTGCACCGCATTGGGCCACAAATTGATGGGGAACTCCGCCTTGACCCGCAGCAGATCGCTCCACTTCATCGCCCAGTAATCCGCAAACTCCTCACGCTCCAGCAGACGCTCTATCAGGGCGCTGCGCTTGTTCGGGTCCTGGTCCAATATGAACGTTCTCGCCTCCTGCGCAGTGGGTAGCGTGCCAATCACGTCCAGATAGGCCCGGCGGACAAATACGGCATCCGAGCAGCTACTGGCAGGCTGAATGCCCAACTGCTTTAATCTGTCGAAAACCAGCTCGTCTATTTTGTTCCGGGGCGTCAGAACGGTGCTGTTTTCAAAAGGGCTCGGCACCGCACTTGGCGCCGCAGTTCCAACCAGCACCGACAAAAGAACAACCGCCGAAATCAAAGATGTCTTCATAACGTTTCCCAACTCCAAATATGTGTCAGGACGCACCAGCGTCACAGACTTTACTCTATTAAGACGCTCCGCAGGCCTCCCGTATTGCGTTAAAACCTTAGTAAAGCCCGGGCTGCCGCTTCCTTGTCATCAAACTGACATTTCCCATTTGCCTTCGTAGATGGTGCTCCTGCACCCCCTCTTCAAGACCTAACGCCGCTCAGGTCTGCGGGTTTTGAGGCCTTTTATTGCTTCAAGCTGCAGGATGGCTTCTTTGTCACGTGGCCGGTTCATCGCTTTTTTTGCTCTTATCAAAGCATCTATACTCAGCACGCGAATTTGCATATCTTGCATTTTAACAAATTCGCTTGCACGCTTGATTTCTCTGTAATCTCCGACACCCTCGACAAAACTCACGCAGTCAAGTTGGCCGATATCGGTATCGAGATACAGGTCCTTGAATTGTCCGCAGGTCTCTCGCGTTAATTCAAGTTTTTTCCGCTTCGGTGTCATCCGGTGGACCGGATGCAAACCCAAAAGAGCTTTTTGAAGGCGGAGCAAATTAGCGGGCGCGAAATCGCAGCAGATGTCGATGTCCTGCGTTACATAAGTGCAGCCGTGTGCCACCCCTGCAAAACCAGCCAATAAGGCCAGCAGAAGAACTATACCGCCTGCGAATTTGTTAGATTTTGCCATATTCGTAAGCTCCTTTTTGGAAAATCAGATAAACACATGGCATAAGTATCAACATCACGCCGATTTCGAACACAAGTCCGCCTATTGCTGCAACAGCCATCGGCTGAAGCAGGTCACCGCCCTCGCCGAGGTTCATCGCTAACGGGATAAATCCCGCGATTGTGGTAAGCGTTGTCATTACTCTGGGCCGAAAACGTATTATGGATGCTTCATATACGGCCTGCAAACTCGGCAGGTTCTGCTTTATTCTCAAATCTTCGGCATACGTTAGCAAGAGAACTCCATCGTTCATAGTCCCAGCGACAACTACAAGAAGGCCAATAGCCACGGTGGCGCCTATCGCCATACCAGACCAGTACAATCCGTAAACCATGCCTATTATGCAAAGCGGCAGGCAAAGCAGTATCAACAAGGGCAGTTTTAAGCTTTCAAACTGAACTGCGAGAACAACAAAGGCAAAGAAAATCGCAAAAACAAGTATCCACTTTGCTGTTTTTGTCATCTCCGCCATCATCTGAGCCTGGCCGCCCATTTCGATGTATACGCCTTTGGGCTTTTCCAGACCTGACAAAACCGTCTTGGCTTTTTCAACGGCCTGGCCTACGCTGATACCGGCTGAATCCGCACGCACTATTACCTGTTTGACCTGATCTTCCCTTACAATCTCAACCGGCCCTACGGCTCTTCTAACCTCAGCAATATCACGGAGATAGAACTGTTCTCCCTGAGTGTTTTCGAGAATTAATTGTTCGATATCATTTTTGGCAGTGATCTTCGTTTCCGGAACCATTACCCGAATCGCATAATATTCAGAACCTTCTCTATACTGTGTCGCAACCTCACCCTGAATAAGCGAACGAAGGGTCTGTGCAACCTGTCTTATTGGAATCTGAAGAACAGAAGCTCTTGCACGGTCAACATAAACCCGGTATTCCGGCTTGGTCATATCCATCGAAAGATTTACGCCGGTAAGCCCTTCGGTCTGATTCAAAGTTGATGTCGCCTTTTGGGCGAAAGCAAATATTTCACGGAGGTCACTACCTTCAATTTTTACTTCTACTTCCTGCTGTCCAATTTGCCTGATGCCTTTTATCTTCATATTCATCACGGCGATTTTGCCGCCGGGAACGGGAATTTTGGCCAGTTCAGACCTTATCCTGTTTATGTATTCGTCTGTAGAAATCTTTCTTTGGGATTTTGGCACAAGCTGGATATCAATTTCACCTTCCTGCGCAATCTCGTAAGTGTAAAGCCCCCAGACCTTGCCGCCTGCCAGTGTGAAGTAGCTCTCTATCGCCTCATCATCCTTGATTCTTTGCTCGATACCGGCGAGAATACCGTTTGTCTTTTCTACGGAAGTTCCTGCCGGCAGTATTGCTTTTACCATTATTCTGCCGTCGTCAAGCTTAG